>Ga0335397_10004151_pt1 | contig 19214 bp, 14 predicted proteins | sample MAT04_FD_205740 | JGI IMG/M metagenome (GOLD analysis project Ga0335397, IMG submission 205740) | Freshwater microbial communities from Lake Fryxell liftoff mats and glacier meltwater in Antarctica - MAT-04 (spades assembly) (version 2) ... | reverse complement strand
CGTGCCGTCGTGCCCTTGGCGCCTGGGTTGTTGACGACGCTCGCGTCGACCATGATCGGCACGTAGCCCGCCCACCGTTCCGGAGAGAACTTCGCGTGCTCTTCGCCAACGATCTGCGCCACGAGATTCGCCAGGTACGGGCCGAGTCGTCGCATCCACTGATGCAACGACACCGACGAGAGCGTCAACAGACCCGCTGCCGCGAACGTTGCCGTCGCTACGAGCAGCGCCGAATTCGTCGCGACCATGTACAGAACCAGCCGCAGCACCTGCGAGATGTCCGTGACCTTTGTGCGCATGTGCGCCGGCAGCTTGCGAACGAGCTTCAGCTCGTCCGCCTGCTGGCGCCACCCACCCGGTAGCAGTCGTTCGATCTCGCTCCAGTCGAGCGGCATCTCTGCTTGCGCCTTCGCCATCCACGATCTTTTGACAGAAGTCCCCGCAGATGGAAAGAACTTTTTGGCTAACGCCTATGCCCCGCCCCCTGACCTGCCCCGATCAGCGCGGCCCATCGAACACGAAGCGAAGGACTCTCTCGGCCGTTTCGACTGGCTTCTCGAGAGACAAATCGTGGCCGGACCCGGCAAGAATCTCGACGACGGAGTTCGGCAGGTCTCGGGCGAGCTCGTCCCGCGACGTCTTGCCGACGATCGGATCGTGCTCCCCGAAGAGCAGTAGCGTGCGCGCGGTCCGGCGGGCGAGATGCGGCCCTTCGGCGTGGAAGGCGGAAGCCAGCGCGAACGACAACAGCGTTCGGCGCTTCGTGGGCATCGCTCGGATCGCGGCGTCGATGGCGCGGACGCGCTCCGGGTGACGGGCGCGAAAGTCCGAGGACAGGATCGCGCGCACGAGCGCGACCTCGACCTCGGCGCCGTGCTTCGGGAGGGCTCGGAGGACGGGAACGATGCGGCTCTTCACCCGATGCGAGACGGCGCCAGCCTCGGGCATCGTGGAGGCGAGCACCAGGCTCTCCACGCGCTCGGGAGCGTCGATCGCCAGCCAGGAGGCGACCATGCCTCCCAGCGACAGGCCGAAGACGTGGGCGCGCGGCACCCGGAGGGCGACGAGGAGCGCCAGCGCGTCGCGCGCCATGTCCCGCGTGCTGCACCGCCAGGGGAGCGCGCTCGATCTTCCGACGCCACGCGGATCGAACGCGATGACGCGGATCTCCTTCGCGAGTGCGATCGCGAAGTCGCCCCAGAGCGCCATCGATCCGCCCAGGGGTCGCAAGAGAAGCAGGGGTACGTCGCTCGCGGAAGGCCCCGTGATCGAGACGGACAGCGCGCCTCGCCCAGGGAGCGTGACCATTGAATTCATCGGCGCATCTCGTCGAGTGCACGTTGCATCATGGACTGGATGCGCAGGGCCGCGCTTCGCGGGTCTTCGCCCTTCGGTACGTGCACCGCGGGCAGGACGCGCAGACGGACGCGCAGCGGCAAGGGCAGGTACGGCAACCAGGGACTTGGCGCGAGGCCCCACGGGAGTGCCAGCGCGAGCGGGAATCGCTCGAGCCGAGCCCACCGACGCATGCGGAGGGCCCGAGCGATTCCGCGTCCCTCGCTGAAGATGTACGCGCTGCGATGAGCACCATGCGTGACGATGGGCACGATGGGGACACCCGCCGCCTGCGCTACTTCCACGAAGCCTTTTCGCGGCAAGATGACGACATGGTTGCGGCGCTCGAAGGTGCGGTACGCCTCGATGTCGCCGCCCGGATACACGAGCACCTGACCGCCGCGCTCGAAGACGCGCCGCGCATTGGCTCGGCTGGCGGCGACCGCGCCGAGCCTCTGGAGAATGCGGCCTAGCATCGTGAACTGGCGCATCGCGAAGTCGTGCGCCAGCGCGTAGAGCGGGCTCGTCGGCGTCAATACGCGCCAGAGTACGGGGAGCGTACAGAACAGGTCGGGCCCCATGATGCCGCCGTTGTGGTTGGCCACGAACATCGTCGGTCCGGTCGGAGTGTTCTCGAGCCCTTCGCAGCGAAGCCTGAGGTAGTGCGTCCCGAATGCCTCCATCAACGGAAGTACGCGCGCGATGAACGAAGGATCGCGCCGGTCGAGGGCATCCGGATCGTACGTCATCGGGGCTTCGCTTCCCCCTTCTTCCTCGCGAAGCCGGTAAACGCGATGAGCGTCGATCGGGTGAACGTGAAGCGGAAGTCGCTAGGTACCGAGCGGGTCACGAGCATCCTCGCCAACGCGGTTCCTATCTCGGGCCTCGACCCGTGCACCTGCACGGTTTCCATTCCATGCGCTGCGCACATCGCCGCCACTTCCGCCGGCTTCAGGAAGAGCCGTAGCACGTGGAGATCGTCCGGCGTATTTTGCACGAACCACTCCACCCCCTTGATGACGACGAGCCACGCGAGCCAGTTCCGGTTGAACGTATGGAAGAAGAAGAGCCCGCCCGGCGCGAGCACTCTTCCGATCTCGCCGACGACGCGTCCCGGATCCTCCACGTGCTCGAGGAAGTCCATCGCGCACACCACGTCGAACGCGCCGTCCTCGTAGGGAAGCGCGAGCGCATCACCGTGATCGTACCGCACGCTCCTCGTCGTGTCGCGCTGCGCGGCGATGTCGAGAGATCCGGGCGCCGCGTCGAGCCCCGTCACGCGATGGCCGGAGCTCGCGAGGTAGTTGGAGAGAAAGCCTGCCCCGCACCCCACATCGAGCACGCGCGCCGGCTCCGGTCCGAGCGCCCGCGCAATCTCGGCGACGACCCACGGATTTCGCATGCGCGACTCGGCGCGAAGGAGCGCAACGGGATCGTCGTCGGCATCGTACCAGCGGTCGCGGAGCTCGTCGTAGATGGCGTTGTTCACGCCACCGACCGGGTAGGTTCTCGTTTCCAAAATACGCTCCTCTGACATGCCGCGCTCGCAAGCAACGCGCGTGCCGCCGCCTCCTCAATCCGCAAACAGCGAAGTCGACGAACTGGCGTCCTGAACCTGGCCGTGTCTGTGCGATCGGCTGCCCAAACGGTGAGCAAGAGCGCCCCACATGGGCGGCAAACGTTCCTGCGGAGGGAGACGAGCGGGGCGAGAAACAGCCGTGTCGGGTGCCCCATTCTCGACGACGCCTGGCTCTCGCGAGTGACCCATGGACTGGCTCGACCGTTGCATTCGCGAAGAGAAGCGTGCTCGGGCTGCGATCGAGTGTGTCGAGTCTGTAAGGAGCCCAGGAGTCGAACCAATGGCAACCATCCTCATCGTCGATGACAATCCGGACACCGTGGAGCTCTCCACCGAGATCCTGGAGTTGGCCGGGCATTGCGTCCGGACGGGACGTAACGGCGAAGAAGGGCTGCAGTCTCTGGACGCAGCGCCGCTTCCCGATTGCGTTTTGCTTGACGTCGAGATGCCCGTCCTGAGCGGGCCAGGGATGGCTCATCGGATGGTGCTTCATGACTGCGGCCAGGAGATGATTCCCATCTTGCTCGTCTCGAGCAGAGACGACCTATCAGATATCGCCAAGCGCATGGGGACCCCATACTTCCTCGCGAAGGCAGCCCCGAACTATGGAAAGTCCCTTATCGAGATCCTTGCGCGAGCACTCGACGAACGGCGCGCTCCAGCGGCTGCGTGACCTCGTCGAACTTCTGTACGGGTCCCCATCGGACGCGAGCATCTGCCGTCTTGGCCGATGCCCGACGCCGGCCGGTGGCCTACCTCTCGGCTTCACTCATTCGCCCCAGACCGTCGCGAGGTCCCATGAACGAGCATTCCGGTTCGACCCTTTCCGCCTGGATGAACAGCTGCGAGATGCCGAGGCGCGCGCCGCTACGGGAGAACGCCACGGCCGACATCGTCATCGTCGGTGGCGGAATCGCCGGGCTCACGACGGCGTACCTCCTCGCGCGCAAAAAACAGAGCGTCATCGTCCTGGACGACGGTCCGCTCTGCGGCGGCGAGACCGAGCGTACCAGCGCGCATCTCACCAACGCCCTGGATCGCCGCTATCACGAAATCGAGAAGCTGCATGGCGACGACGGTGCGCGCATGGCCGCAGAGAGTCATTCGGTCGCGATCCGCACCATCGAAGAGATCGTCGAGCACGAAGCGATGCAGTGCGAATTCTTCCGGCTCGACGGCTGGCTATACGCGCCTGAGGGCGAATCGAGTGCCGGCATCGACCAGGAATTCGAAGCCTGTCAGCGCGTCGGACTGACCGACGTCGAGCGCCTGCAGAGCCTGCCCGGTGTGCGCTTCGAGACGGGCGCGTGCCTGCGTTTTCCACGACAAGCGAGATTCCACCCGTTGAAGTATCTCCGCGATCTGCTGCTCGCGGCCGAGCGCATGGGCGTGCGCGTCTACACCGGCTCGCACGTCGAGAAGATCGAGGGCGGCGTAAACGCGCATGTGCGCACGACGGCCGGCCACACCGTGACCGCGCGTGCGGTCGTGGTGGCGACCAACACACCGGTCAACGACGTCCTCACGATTCACACCAAGCAGGCCGCGTACCGGAGCTACGTCGTCGCGATGGACATCGCGCGCGGCTCCGTGCCGGATGCGCTGTTCTGGGATACGCGCGATCCGTTCCACTACGTGCGAGTCGAGCAGTCCGACTCGGGCGACGTGCTGGTCGTCGGCGGCGAGGACCACAAGACGGGTCAGGACGACGGGCGCCTTGAGCGGCACGAATGCCTCGAGCAGTGGGCGCGTGAGCGCTTTCCGGTGACCACGACACGCTACCGCTGGTCGGGACAGATCATGCAATCGAGCGACGGCCTGGCGTTCATCGGCCGTAACCCCGGCGACCACGACAATGTGTTCGTCGCAACCGGTGACTCGGGCAACGGGCTCACCCATGGCACTATCGCCGGCTTGCTGCTCGCCGACCTGATCACCGGCGTCGAAAATCCTTGGGCGAAGCTCTACGATCCGTCGCGTCTGCCGGGCGGCAAGGACTTCCTGAAGGAGGCGGCGAACATGGCGGCGCAGTACACCGACTGGGTGAAACCCGGCGACGTCACGCGTGCCGAGGATGTTCCGCGCGGCCACGGCGCAGTCGTGCGCCGCGGGCTTACACTCGTTGCGGTGCACTGCGCAGAGGACGGCACGCGTACCGAGTGCTCGGCGGTGTGCCCGCATCTCGGCGCCGCCGTGCGCTGGAATCCGGTCGAGCACACGTGGGACTGCCCGGCCCACGGCAGCCGTTACACGCCGCAGGGCGACCCGCTGAACGGCCCGGCGATCTCGGCAATGAAGCGCCTCGCGCCGGAGTGACACGCTGGAATCCGTGAATGCTCGCAACTTCGCGCCATTCGCCCGAGCTGCAGCTTCCGCTGCAGCCAGCTCGAGGTCACTCAGGTCATCGAGGAAACGCGCGCGGCCATGTCGACTCGAACGGCGCGACGGCCCAAGACTTCAGCCAGAGCGTTCAGCGCCGCCCGAGCGCCAACGCGAGCACATTGCCGAGCTGCTCGCCGGTGAAAGGCTTGTCGAGGTGGTGCCGGATCCCGACGGCCGCCAGCTCGTCGTCCGTGTGCACCAGGTTGCCCGAGACGAGCACGATCGGAAGATCGGGGCGGAGCCGATGGAGCTCTCTCGCCACCTCCGTACCCGACATCGTGGGCATGTTCTGGTCTACGACCACCACGTCGAAGCGCCCGGGGTCGGCGCGGAGCACCTCGAGGGCCTCGGCGGCCAGGTTGTGCGCCGTCGCCTGGTACCCGAGCCGCTCGAGCAGGCGCGAGACGCCGCGGAGCAGGGGCTGCTCGTCGTCGATGTAGAGCACGTGACCCGCCGTGGCGCGAGCTGCCACCGGTCTCTCCGCCGGGCTCTCGCGTCCGTCGTCCGCGCCCTCCGGGAGATACACGGAGAAGGTCGTCCCAGACCCGGGGACGCTCGACACCGTGATCGCGCCGCCATGGTCGGTCACGATCCCGTGCACCACGGCGAGCCCGAGGCCGGTGCCCTTGCCGACCTCTTTCGTCGTGAAGAACGGCTCGAAGATGCGCTCGATCGTGGCCGCGTCCATCCCCTTGCCGTCGTCGCACACCTGGATGCGCGCGTATCGGCCCGGCGACAGCCCCACCGCACCTTGCGACGCTTCATCGATCGTTGCCGCTTCGAGCCGGAGCGTGATCCTCCCGGTCTCGCGCTCGAGCGCGTGAAGGGAGTTGGTGGTCAGGTTCATCAGGACCTGGTGGAGCTGCGTCGGATCGGCGAGGACGCGGGGCGCTAGTTCCTGCAGCTCCGTGACGAGCTGCACGCCGGAGGGAAGGCTCGCGCGGAGAAGCCTCGCGACCTCCTCGATGACCATCCGGACTGACGTGCTCGAGCGATTCACCGGCTGCGCCTGGCTGAAGGCCAGGATCTGCCGCACGAGCTGGGTGGCGCGCGAGGAGGCGGCGGCGATCGCGTCGAGGCTCTCCGCGATTGGAGCGGCGGCGACGACGTCTCCGCGCGCCAGCTCGACGTTGGCGACGATCGCCGCGAGCAGGTTGTTGAAGTCGTGAGCGATACCTCCGGCGAGCGTTCCGATCGCCTCCATCTTCTGCGCCTGCCGGAGCTGTTCGGCGAGCCGTGCGCGTTCCTTCTCGGCGAGCACACGCGCGGTGACGTCGCGCACCGCGGCCACGGTCAACCGGCCCTCGTCCGACGGCATCGGGCTGAGGCTGATCTCCACCGGTAGGGTCGTGCCGTCCTTGCGGATCGCCGTGAGGTGCCCGCGCTGCGCGCTCATCGTGCGCGACGTCGCTTGCTGCACGAACCCCTGGCGGAGCTTCGCGTGCCCGGGCCGGTCCGCTGTCGGGACGAGGTCCTCGACGGAGAGGAGGAGCAGCTCGGCGCGGGTGTAGCCGAAGAACCGCTCCGCGACGCCGTTGGCCAGGACGATCCGTCCGCGCTCGTCCACCATGAGCACGGCGTCGGGCGAGAACTCGAACACGCCGACGAATCGTGCCTCGGCGCGATGACGCTCGAGCTCGGCCGCCGTCCGCACGGCAAAGAGCCTCGTCAAAGACTCGACTCGCCCCGGGTTCTCGATGGGGCGCCGTGCGAACACGCCGACATGACCGATCGGGCGGCCCCCCGCGTCGAGGAGAGCCGAGGCGACGTACGCGACGGCGCCCATCGCGACGAGGTCTCCGTCGTCGGGGAAGAGTTGCTGCACGCCCTCCGGAAAGACCGCCGGACGCCCGGCGATGACGTGCTCGCACGGAGTTCCCGCGAGCTCGTACTCGATCGCAGGCGCTGCCTTCCCGTCCACGACGAGGCCCAACGTCCGGATTCGTGGGCGCTCCCCAGCCTGGAGCATGCCCACGAAGCCAATTTCGGCGCCCGCGATCGCGGCGAGGTGCGCGGCGACCTCGTTGAACAAGGCCTCACCCGTGAGGAACGCCAGCCCCGTCGACAGCACGTTCAGCGCAGCCTGATGCTGCCTCTGCTCCGAGACGTCGCGCACGAACCCCTGGTAGTGCGCCGGCTCCCCGCGCTCGTCCCGGATCACTCGCCCCGAGATCTCGACGGTCAGGGGGTCGCCGTTCTTCCTGCGCCACCGAGCTTCGACGCCCTCGATGACGTCGCCGCCTCGCTGCTGCTCGCGGATTCGCCGGCGATCCTCGGGGTCGGCGTAGAGCGCGGCGGCGTTCGTGCCGATGAGCGCCTCGGGCGAGGCGTGGCCCACCATGCGCGCGAACGCGGGGTTCACGTCGACGATGGCGCCGTCGAGTTGGATTCGGAAGATCCCTTCGAGCGCCTCCTCGAAGAGGCGGCGGTAGCGCGCCTCGCTATCGTGGACGGCGGCCTCGGCCCTTCTCCGCTCGGTGATGTCCTGGACGGTGCCGATGAGCTCGATGGGGGCGCCGTTCTCGGACCGGGCGACCTCGCCTTGACCGCGCAGGAAGCGGACGGTGCCGTCGGGCAGGATGACCCGGTATTCCAGCGGAGGAGGCGGCTCCCCCGAGGCAGACGGTTCAATCCACGCCATCGGCGCACGGTCCTCCGCGTGGAGCAATTGGATGAGCGACTCGGCGGTCGGAACGAAGCTTCCTCTCGACTGCCCGTACAGCCGGTAGGTCTCGTCCGTCCAGGTGACGGCTCCGGTCGCGAGCTCGACGCTCCAGCTCCCGATGCTGGCGATCCGCTGCGACTCGGACAGGAGGCGTCTCTCCCTCAGCAGCGCCTCCTCGGCGTGCTTGCGAGCGGTGATGTCGTTCACGACGGCCATGTTCCGCGGTGCCGTCGCGCCCTGCGCCGCCAGCCGTGAGACGGTGAGGTTCGCCCAGACGAGCGTGCCGTCCTTGCGGATGTAGCGCTTCTCGACGGAGACCTCGCGCAACTCGCCGTGTCCGAGCGCCGCGATCTCGGCCAGACCGACGGTGCGATCGTCGGGGTGGATGATCGCCGTGAAGTCGAGCGCTACGAGCTCCTCCTCGGAGTAGCCCATGATCTCGCTGCACCTCCGGTTGACGCGGAGGAACCGCCCGGTCGCCGCGTCGACCTCGGCGACGCCGACGCCGGCTTGCTCGAACAGCGCACGGAAGCGCGCTTCGCTCTTCGCGAGCGCCTCTTTCGCCCGAACGCGCGCCGTGACGTCACGGAGGCTGATGACCTGGCCGACGACGGCACCGTCGAGGACGTGCGGCCGCACGTAGCGCTCCATGACGCGGCCGTCGCGAAGTGTCATGAGGTCGAACGCCTCTCGCTCGGGAGCGGCAACGATCTGGTCGAGCCTCCGCCGCCACGCGTCGGGATCCGCCAGCAGGGAGGCCTTCCCCTTCCTGAGCGACGCGTGGGAGCGCGCGGCGAGGATCTCCGCGGGGACGCGCCACATCTCCGCGAAGCGCGCGCTGGCGCGGACCACGCCCCCTTCCCGGTCGAGGACGAGCAGTCCGTCCTCGGTAGCCTCGAACGCCGCCTCGAGGAGCGAGCTCGCGCGCGAGAGCTCGACGGTGCGCTCGCGCAGTGAAGCGGCGGTCTCGTCGAGCTTCCGGTTCGCCTCGCGCAGGCGTCCCTCGGCGGCGTGGCGTGCTAGCGCCATCTCCACGTTCGCCCGCAGCGCCTGCGGATTGAAGGGCTTGAGGATGTACGCGAACGAGTCGGTCCCGGCCGCGCGCTCCACCAGCTCCGCGTCGGAGTAGGCCGTGACGAAGACCACCGGGGCGTCGCTCGTCCCGCGGAGCCGCTCCGCAACGTCGAGGCCAGTCATCCCGCCGCCGAGGTTGATGTCCATGAGGACGAGGTCGGGGCGTGACGCGGGGATCTCCCTCAGCGCGGCGTCGGCCCGAGCGGCGTGACCGCACACCTCGTAGCCGAGCATACGCAGCTGGTCCTTGAGCTCCATGGCGACGATCGCCTCGTCCTCGACGATGAAGACTCTCGTCATGGCTCGTTCCGTGGCTCTGCAGCCGTCGCGAACGAGACGCGGACGTGGGCGCCTCGGTCCGTCGTCGTCTCCACGCTACCGTCGAGCTGCACGACGAGCGACCGAACGAGCTCCCATCCGAACGCGCCGCCGGCGCGGGCATCGAAGCCGTCCGGGAAGCCGACGCCGTCGTCGTCGACGCCGAGGACGACGCGTCCCTCTGCCGACCGGACGCTCAATGCCACCGTGCCCTCGCGCCCGCCCGGGAACGCGTACTTGAACGCGTTGGTCATGAGCTCACAGACGACCATGCCGCAGGGCAGCGCGACCTCGATGGGCAGCGGTACGTCGTCCGAGTCGACCTCCACACGAATGCCGCCGCGCAGCTCGAAGGAGCGACCGAGCGCGGCGACGAGGGAGCGGAGGTACTCGCCGAGGTCGACGCGGGAGAGGTCCGTCGACTGGTAGAGCCTCTCGTGCACGAGGGTCATCGCGAGGAGTCGCTCGCGGAGCTCCGCGAACGCCGTGAGGTCCGCGGGCGAGCTGACCTTCTTCATGTGGAAGTGCGCGAGGCTCGAGATGATCTGGAGGTTGTTCTTCACGCGGTGGTGGATCTCGCGCAGGAGGGTCTCCTTCTCCGCGAGCGACGCGCGCATCTCGGCCTCTGCCTGCTTTCTGGCCGTGATGTCGTGCGAGCTCCACAAGACATACTTGCACGCCCCGTCATCCACGATCGGCACGAGGGTGACCTCCGCGAAGAGCGTCCCCGTGGCAAAGACCATCGTGTGCTCGAACGTGATCGGCGTTCGCGTGTCGATGACCTGCGCGAACGAGCCGAGATACTCGGCGAGGACCTCGGGAGGCCGCTTGTAGATTCCCACGGTGAGCTCGTCGATGGTGAGGCCGATCAGCGTCGCCTCCTCGACGTCGGCAAGGCGCCGTATCCGGGTGATGAAGCTCTGGTTCGCGGCCGCGACGCGGATGGCGCTCCCGAGGTCTGTGCCGGCGTCGACGGAGAGCAGCAGCATCGCGTCGGAGGTGTGGTTGAAGACCGTCGCGAGGCGCATCTCTCGATCCCGCAACGCCGCCTCGACCTTCTTCTGCTGCGTGACGTCGCGGGTGAGGCCGACCACGCGCCCATCCGACAGGAGCTTGATGCTCGCCTCGACGTCGATCACCGAGCCGTCCTTGCGGCGCATCCTCCACGCGCGTCGGTTGGCTGCGCCTGAGCGGATCTCGGGCATCTGCTCGTCGAGCCCCTGGCCGACAGGATCGGCCAGAAGGTCGTAAGCGCTCATCCGGAGGAGCTCCTCGCGACTGAAGCCGACGAGCTCGCACGCGGCCGGATTGACGTCGAGGTACTTGGCTTCCGTGTCGGCGATGAAGATCGCCTCGGAGGCCTGCTCCATCAGGTTGCGGAAGCGCGCCTCGCTCGCCTGCAGCGCCACCTCGGCGCGCTTCTGCGCGGTGACGTCCCGGAAGTAGACCGAGACGCCGCCGGGCATCGGGTAAATGTTGGCCTCGAACCACACGTCGAGCGGCGCGTAGTGCTCGAAGATCGTGAGCGGCACACCTTCCGCGGCGGCGCGCCGGTAGCCGAGATCGTACGCCGAGCCGATCCCTTCGGGGAACTCCTCCCAGATTCGCTTGCCGGTGAGCTGCTCGACGGTCCGACCCACGAGCCGCGTGGCGGCCGGATTGATGTACGTGTACGTCCAGTCGCGGCTCTCGAGCGTGAAGAAGCCGTCGCTGATGCTGGCGAGCGTCTGTTCGAGCTTGGCGTTCGCTTGCGCGAGTCGGGTCTCGCTGGCGCGCAACATCGCGAGCGCCTGGTTGCGCTCGCTGACATCCTGCCCGAACGCGCCGACATGAGTGACGAGCCCGGCGTCGTCGCGGATGGGGCGGAACGACATGTCGACATCGAGGTCCCCACCCATGGGCGCCGGGCCCCGGGCCTCGAACCGCACCGCCTCTTCCTGCTTCGCGCGCGTCACGGCGTCGCGCACGCGCTCGCGCAGCTCGGGGGTCGCTGCGTACTGTGGCAGGTCCCAGATCTTCTGGTCGACGGGCTGTCCGCGCACTCGGCCCGTCTTCGCGAGGCTGCCCGCGTTGGCATCGACGAAGTCGCCGTCGGCCGTGTAGAGACCGAAGAAGCCGGGGAAGGCGTCGACGACGGCGCGGAGCAGGGTGCGCTCGGCGCGCTGCTCTGCGTCGCGCTGCTCCTGGCTACGGCGAAGCTCCTCCCCCTGCTCGCGGAGCGCTTGCTCGGCCCGGAGGCGGTCCGTGACGTCCAGGCCGATGGCGACGACGCCGGCGAGGCGCCCGGCGTCGTCGTGGAGGGCGCGGTTCTGCCACTCGATCTCGCGCTCCTCGCCAGCGCGCGTGACGATGATGTTGAGCGTCCCGCTCGTCGGCGCGCCCTCGCGCGCATGCGTGCGCTGTTCCGCAACGCCGTTCGAGGTGTGCCGACGCGCGGCGACATCAACGCCATCGTCACGCGAAGCGGCGAGGAGCGCGCGATCGAGTGGAACGACGTGAGCCTGCCCGAACGCGACGGACGGACGACGGGCCTCCTCGCGATCGGCGTGGACGTGACCGCGCGCGTGCAGGCCGAGGACGCGCTGCGGGCAAGCGAGGAGCGCTATCGGCGGCTCGTGGAGCACGCGCCAGTGAGCGTCTACGTCCATGACGGTCACACGATCCTGTTTGCGAACCGAGCGTTCGCGCAGGTCCTGGGCGTCGCCACCCCCGCCGAGGTGCTCGGGCGGACGCTCATGTCGATCGCCCATCCCGGCGATCACGCCGCGTTGGTCGCACGCATCGCTGCGCTGCGCGAGGGCCGCGAGGTCAACCCCGTCTTCGAGGGGAGGATCTCGCGTGTCGATGGCGGCGTCCTCCACGCGGAGGTGATCGCGACCGGGTGCGTCTTCGAGGGGCGGCCGGCCATCCAGGTCGTGCTGGTCGACGTGACCGCCCGAAACGACGCTCGAGAGGAGCTGCGCGCGAATCAAAGGAGGCTCGCCGAGGCCCAGCGGCTCGCCAAGCTCGGGAGCTGGGAGCTCGATCTCCGGACGAGCGCGCTCAGCTGGTCCGACGAGATCTTCCGCATCTTCGAGATCGACCCGGTGCGGTTCGCCGCCTCCTACGAGGCGTTCCTGGACGCCATTCATCCGGACGACCAGGACGCGGTGAACACGGCCTACGTCCGCTCGGTCGCGACCCGCGAACCCTACGAGATCACCCACCGCCTCCGTATGGCGGACGGGCGGATCAAGCACGTGCACGAGCGGTGCGAGACCCACTACGCGGACGACGGCACGCCGCTTCGGTCGGTGGGGACGGTGCAGGACATCACCCGGCAGAGGCACGCCGAGGCGTCCCTACGCGAGAGCGAGGAGCGGTTCCGCGCGGTCTTCGAGTCGAGCCCGACCGCGATCGGGCTTGCGTCGCACTCGGACGGACGGCTCGTGCACGTGAACCGTGCCCTCACCGAGCTCCTCGGGTTCGCGCGCGAGGAGCTCGTGGGGAAGACCACGATCGAGCTGGGGATCTGGGCGAGCATCGAGGATCGCACGCGTTACTTCGAATCCCTCCAGCGTCACGGACAGGTGACCAGCTTCGAGGCAGTCCTTCGAAGAAAGGACGGGGACCTCGTCACGGTCCTCTTGTCCGGCAGCACCGTCAGCCTCGGGGGCACGCTCTACAGCCTCGTGACGACGATCGACATCACCGCGCGCAAGCAGACGGAGAATGCGCTGCAGCTGCTCTCGACGGGCATGGCGCACCTGAGCGGCGAGGCGTTGTTCCACGAGGTGGCGAGCCAGGTCGCTCGGCTCGTCGGCGCGGAGATCGGGTTCGTGGGTCGACTCCTGCCGCAGCGTCCGCGGATCCGGACCGTCGGCCTGAGCATCGACGGGAAGCCCATGCCGCCCGAGGACTACGATCTTGCGCAGACCCCGTGCGAAGTCGTGATTGGCACGAAGGCGTCCCTCGTGACGCAGGACATCCAGCGGCGCTTCCGCGCGGATCAGCGGCTCGCCGCCCTCGGCGTCTCGGGCTACGCGGCCGTCCCGCTGTTCGACCCGACGGGCGAGCCGCTCGGGCACGTCGGCGTCATGAGTCGCCGGCCGCTGCGGCATCCCGAACAAGTGAAGGCGTTGCTGCTGCTCTTCGCGGTGCGCACCAGCGCCGAAATCGAGCGCCAGGAGAGCGCGGCGAGGTTTCAGGATCTCTTCGATTTCTCACCGGACGCGATCCTCATGGTGAACGAGGAAGGCCAGATCACGATGGCCAACCGCACGGCCATGTCGCTCTTCGGGTATCGCCACGACGAGCTCGTCGGCCTGCCCGTGGAGCAACTGATGCCCGATCCCGGGCGGCGCGGGCACGTGGCGCTTCGGCGCGACTTCCTCTCGGCGACCGTGCCGAGGCAGATGGGATCGCGCGTGGCCCGGCTGTTCGCCCGGCACAAGGACGGCTCCACGTTCCCGGTGGACATCAGCCTGAGCCCCATGCAATCGGGCGACCGACGGGTGGTCGTGGCCGCGGTCCGCGACATCTCCGAGCGCGTGCGGGCCGAGGAGGAGCGCGCGAAGCTCGAGAGCCGCCTCGTCGACGCGCGGAAGCTGGAGGCCATCGGAACCTTGGCCGGTGGCATCGCGCACGACTTCAACAATCTCCTGGCCGTGGTGGTCGCCAACGTCGAGCTCGCCCGCGGTGAGATCGGTCACGGCCAAGCGGCGGTAGAGAGCCTCGACCAGATCGAGCTGGCCGCCGCGCGGGGCGCGGAGCTGGTGCGCCAGATCCTCGCGTTCAGTCGAAAGCAGTCGCCGAACCGTGTCGCGGTGTCGTTGCGCGCGGTGATCGAGGAGACGGCCAAGATGCTCCGCGTGGCGCTTCCCGCTGGCGTAGAGCTCGTGGTCCGCGCCGACGCCGATGCCTCGACGGTGCTGGCCGACGCGACGCAGCTGCGGCGCGTCCTCATGAACCTCGGGACCAACGCCTGTCACGCGCTCGATGGGCGTCCGGGCCGCATCATCGTCGCGCTCGACGAGGTGGTGATCGGCGCGACGGCCGCGCGAGCGCAGGCCGAGCTGCGAGCTGGCCGCTATGCGCGGATCACCGTGAGCGACACCGGCACGGGCATCGCCGCGGCGGCGCTCGAGCGCATCTTCGAGCCCTTCTTCACCACCAAGGACGTGGGCAAGGGATCGGGCCTCGGGCTCGCGGTGGTCCACGGCATCGTTCAAGCGCACGGCGGGACCATCACCGTCGAGAGTCGGCTTCAGGAGGGAACGACCTTCCACATCTACCTTCCTGCCGCGAGCTCCGCGGCAGGCGCTGCCCCGAGCGACGAGGCGAAGCCGGACGACGGCGGCAGACCGGCGGGGAAAGTTCAGCACGTTCTCTTTCTGGACGACGAGCCGCAGCTGGTCGAGGCGGCGAGGCGCCTCCTCGAACACCGCGGCTATCGGATCACCGGCTTCACCCGCGCACTCGAGGCGCTGGAGGCCGTCCGCAGCGATCCGGCCGGCTTCGACGTGGTCGTCACCGATTTCTTGATGCCGGATCTCTCCGGTCTCGACGTGGCCAGGGAGATTGCCCGGCTGCGGCCGGACTTGCCGGTCGTGCTGGTGTCGGGCCACCTCGACGAAGGCGTGCGCGCCGAGCTCTCGTCCGCGGGCGTCCGGCAGATGATCGACAAACCGTGCAGCGCATCGCAGCTCGATGACCTCCTCCGCAAGTTGACCGCGCCGTCATCGACCGACAAATGACCGCGTCGTAAGAAGTACCGCGAGACCGTGCGCCCTCGCGATCGGAGCCAGCCGAGCGTCAACGAGGTACTTGTCCTTGCCCACTCCCTCGCCGAAGTGGCCGAAGAGGCGCGTGCCGAGCGCGGTCGCCGCCGCGGTCATGGCCAGGCAGCGGGTGATCCCGCGCGGGGCGAAGGCGCGGTCGGCATCTTCCTGCGCGCGCTCGATCTCGACGTCCTCGAGCCACAGGTGAAATCGCGTCAGCACCGGGCGCGTGTCGAACGCCCGCTGCGCCGCCATGTTTCGCTTGTCGGTCATGCTCACGGACGCACCCCCGCCTTCCTCGCGCGTGCGGGCGGTGCGAGGAAGGTGCCAGGGCGCAACCGGCCCGGCCGCAGCCGGAATCCGCGTGGCACCCGCGCGACCGCCGGACGCGGGCCCGCAAAATCAAGTCGTGACGCGCAGGGCCTGCGCGCGGCCGCCTCGGGCGATCCGATTAACCTCGGTCAGGTCGGAGCCGCAGGGCGTGGCTCCCAACTTGCACGAGATGCCAAGCGCATCGACACAAGGGAGGAACAAATGGGCGAAATCATCGACAAGGTCAAAGGCAAGATCAAGCAAGCCGCAGGCGCTGCCACCGGCGACAAGAAGCTCGAACGCGAGGGCAAGGTCGACGAGGCGAAGGGCAAGGTGAAAGGCGCGGTCGAGGAGGTCAAGCAAGCCGTCAAGGACGCCGTGAAGAAGAAGCCGTAGGTCAACGCACCATGAAGTCCGCTCGCGTGCTCGCGCTCGTCACGGTTGCGCTCAGCGTCTCCGCAACAGCACACGCCGACCCCGACGCGCCGAGCGCCACGAGCGACCCCACCTCCTTGCGCTCCGACGTCGACCCACCGTTGAAATGGCGGTGGGAGCGATTCCGCCCGTGGGAATACCCGATCACGGCGGTGGCGCTGGGAGGGGCGGTGGCGCTTCGCCTCGCCGCACCCGCCCCGTCTGCAGACTGGACCGGCGGTATCCTCTTCGACGACTGGGTCCAGGATCACACGGCGATCCAGGGGATTCAGGCGCGCCTGTCCGTGAAGACCATGACGGACGTCTTGTTCTACGGATCCATGGCGTATCGCCTCTTGGATTCGGCGCTGGTGCCTTTGCTCGTCTGGCAGAGCCCTCGTTCCTCAGATCGGGCCGCGCGATCTGGGCGTCGGTCTCCGTGGCGTGTTCTGACGCGTCCGCTGGGCCCCGTGTCGCACGTTCCCGGAGAGCTTGGTAGCCGCTGATGTCGACCCCAACCAGCCGCTCGACGTTCGCTTCGCCGGTGGCGACGCACCGCCGTTCGCGGGCAGCATCATCGCGCCGCCTGCGCTCACGATGATCGAGCCGCCGTGCTTCACTGGCGCCAGCGCATGCCCGCCGTTCGACCGGTCAAGAGACCTCGCCGTGCGCTGGACCGTTGCGGACGGCTTCGTCCGGATCGACGTGCGCAAGCCGGCAGACACAATCATCGCGGCTCATTGCGTGTTCGACGCCCGTGCCGGTCTCGGCGTGATCCCGAGGGCGCTCGTCCCGCCGCTCGGCAAGGTCAGCCTCTGGGTCCACACGTACGCGGCGACGACGATCCGCGGAGCGGACGGTAGCGCGCTCCACCTCCGGGTCGATGCGCCGTCCAAGGAGTGGACCTTCGTGGACCGCTGACTGCCGGGCGCGGTCCAGACACGACGTGTGCGGCAGCGTTCGTCGAGCGCGTGCTCCCCGGGGCGGTGACGTCGTGCACCGCCGTCACGAAGGACGTCGCCGCACGCATGAACGCGCGCGGGGTCGACGCGACCGCGGCGCTCGCCGATCTCGAGCTCGCATGTGCGGAGGCGTCCGAGGCATATCGCACGTTCGCGCGCATCGTCAGCGACGAGATCGCGCCGCGGGCGCGCCCCGAGGTCGGGCTCGGCGAGGCGGAGGTCGCATTCCGTCTCCGCGCCGTCATGGGCGTCGAGACCTCGCTCGGGGAGCTCCTCGCGTTCGGGAAGGCAGCGCTGGCGCGCGCGCACGCGAACCTCGTCGAGCGCGTGCAGCGGAGCAGACATCCGGAGGTGAGGACGGCCGAGCAGGCCCGCGATGCGCTCATGGCCGTGCTCGCGCCGAAGCCGAAGACGATCGAAGAGGCGCTCGCGCTGTATCGACGTCACACCGACGACGCCGTGCGCCTCCTCGAGGAGCGAGAGCTCGTGCCGCTGCCGAAGCCGCTCGCGCTGACGCTCACGCCGGTACCGGGCGGCATTGCCGACGGGACCACCCTCACGAACTGGCCCGCGCGCTCCTCGATCCACGCGGGCACGGCCACGCGCTCTACTCGGCCGATCCGAGCAGCCACTCGGTCGTGCAGATGCGCAACCTCTCCGTGCACGAGGGCATCCCCGGTCACTACCTGCAGAGCGTCGTATGGCAGCGCGGCAAGCGGTCGCCGGTGCGCTTCCTCGGGATCAGCGACGAGATCGCGGGGTCGCGTGCCTATTTCGGCACGATGATGTCGGTCGAGGGCTGGGCGGTACACATGGAGCATCTCCTCCGCGAGGAGGGCTTCTTCGACGACGGCCCGGAGGCGATCTTCGAGGCGTTCGTCGCGTCGATTCACGCGGTGCGGATCCTCAACGACCTCGAGGTGCACTGCGCGGGCATGAGCGACGACGCCGCGACCACGCAGTTCGCGAACGCGACCCTGATGCCCGAGCGCTGGGCACGCATGCAGGTGCTCCGCTCGCGGCGCATTCCGCTGCAGCACCTGACGTACCTCCTGGGATCGTACGAGATCGAGCGGCTCCGCGCCCGCGCGTTCGCGGCGGGGACGTCGAAGCGCGCGTTCTACGGGGCGTTGCTCGAGCACGGTCCGGTCCCGCCGTCGGGGCTCTGACGTCCAGCGAGGAGAGTCGTCGGTCTCGCCCTCGGCTGTAGCGCGGAGAGCTCCGCGGCACGCTGTGTGCACGAACATGCATCATGCAGGCAAGGAAGACGGCGAAGGTGTCGAAGACGGTCGCTCGCAAGAAGCTCACGCCCAAGAAGGCAACGGCCGCGAAGCCGAAGGCGAAGGCGAAGGCGAAGGCGAAGGCGAAGCCGACGCGCTCTCCTGCGAAGAAGTCCGTCAGGAGTGCGGCCACCAGGCCGGCGTCGACGAAGAAGACGGCCCCGAAGAAGACGGCCCCGAAGAAGGCCATGAGCGCGAAGAAGCCGAGCGTCAGGGCGAAGGCGCCCACGAAGACCGGCGCCGCGCGCGCCGTCCCCAAGGCGCCGATCGCGCGACGGAGGGCCCCAGAAGTGCGCCGCACGACCGGCGAAGCGAAGGCACAGGAGGCAAAGGCGCAGGAGGCGAAGCCCGTCGACGTCCCGGTTGCGATCGAGGCATCAATGAGCCCCTTCGAGGTGTCGCGTGGGCCGGTTCGTGGTGGCGATCACGACGCCGCGAACCACTCGAAGCCGGACGTGCAGCTCCAGAGGCAGCACATCCGGACGCTGCGCAGCCCCGAGCGCCACCACACCATGCGAGGTCACTGACCCTCGCGGCGTGGGGCGGTGCATTCCGCACCTGCTCGCGTAGATGACACGATCGCGTCGCGTCGTTCGCTGACCGCCCGTTGCCTTCCTCTTCATCGGGAGCGTCGTCGTCGCCGATGTGGAACCGCCGCGCCGAGCGCCTGCGCGGAAAGCGTTGCACCGGCGAAGAGCCCGGCGTCGGCTGACCAACGACCGCGCCTCGGCCGGCAACTCCCGACCTGACCGCACCCTCGAACCGAGCGCCGACGGTGGACCGGCAAGCATCCCGCTCATCGGTAAGTGGACCGAGCAGATCCTCGAAGACTGACGACCTCAGCGTCAGGATGCGCCGCACGATCGCGCTTCGTTTCACAACTGCGGTTACCAGCAGCAACACTGGCACCTGCATTCCGTGACCATGCCGGGATGAGCCCCCGCTCCTGGGGCGGGCCTTCCGTGTCGCCTCTGAGCGACGGCTGAAAGCGGTCTCGCTTCTTCCGACACCACGAGACCCGCGCGCAATTCGTGCACGAGGCGCAGCCCCTCCTCCCTGACGAACCTCTCTCATGCGGGGTACGCGTGTTGCAGTCCTTCCAGCGGACCGATGCAACGGCGCCGACGCCAGCGC
>Ga0335397_10004149_pt1 | contig 19220 bp, 16 predicted proteins | sample MAT04_FD_205740 | JGI IMG/M metagenome (GOLD analysis project Ga0335397, IMG submission 205740) | Freshwater microbial communities from Lake Fryxell liftoff mats and glacier meltwater in Antarctica - MAT-04 (spades assembly) (version 2) ... | reverse complement strand
GTTTAGTGGAAAATTACCTGATGTATTCTTTGCTGAAACGGTGAGTTGATTCAGGCGGCTTCTGATTTCATCACCGCGATTGGACGCGCAGCGGCCGATTGTGGTGAATGGTTACTACATTTCTTGATATAGGTGTTCCTGATTGGCGATTAGATAAATTAGCTGATTTGTACAAGCAATTGCTTGCACAAAAAGACCTGTTAATAGAGGACGGGCTATCAGAAAAAGAAATTTGCGAATTAGAGAAGTTGCTTCCAAAAGTTTCCCAATTATGTAAAAAATTATCCGGCTATTCAATCAAACAAACGCTTGTGCAGTGTGATTTTCATGACAATAACATCCTCATAGATGATATATCGCAACATATCACCTTCATTGATTTAGGTGAAGTAGTGATTTCACATCCGTTTTTTTCATTGGCAGGCTGTTTGCGACAAGCAAAATTGCATCATGCACTGAGAGAGGACATGTATCTGTATCTTAGGGATGTCTGTCTTAACAATTATATGGATGTTGACTCTAAAAAGCATTTATCAGATGCTTTTGGGATAGCACAAACATTATGGTTTGTTTATGAAGCATTGGCTCAGTATCGGTTGATGCTTGCTTGTGACAAAGTGCGGTTTATGTCAATTCAAAGGCATGGAAAACTCAGTAATCGATTGAAAGAATTTATGACAGCATGTATTGCAATTGAATCGGGATTATCAGAAAAATGAATAAAGAATATTGGCATCAAAAATGGCAATCCAACGAAATCGGATTTCATCAATTGCAGCCCAATAAGCTCATGCAACGCTATTTTCCATTATTAAAACTTACGCCTGGCTGCCGTGTTTTTGTACCCTTGTGTGGACAAAGCATGGATATGCTCTGGCTTGCAGGACAGGGGTATCAGGTGATTGGTGTTGAGCTAAGTCAAGTTGCTTGCAGCACCTTTTTTAAAGAAAATAATATCCCCGTCAACATAACGCAAATAAATGATTTCATTTTATATAGTAGTAATGAGATCACCATTTTTTGCGGTGATTTTTTTAAGCTCAACCGGGCAATTCTTGATAAAATTGATGCGGTGTATGATCGAGCAGCGTTGATTGCCCTACCTAAAGATACGCGTAAATCTTACTCCGAGTACTTAATCGATTTGATCACGCCAGCGGCAGGCATATTTTTAATTACCACCATGTATAATCAAAACGAGATGCAAGGGCCACCATTCTCTGTCGATGAGGATGAAGTTACCGCACTTTATAGCGCTCACTTTGAGATTAATCAATTATATAGCAAGCGATTCGAAGTACCTGTCCATCTCCAGGTTAAAGGGTTGCTCCAAGCAGCTGAGCAAGTCTATTTGTTGACTCCTAAAGATCTTATCAACCATGATATGTAGGAAGCTGTAACGTTTTTTATTCATCACAACTGTGCTATATTATGATTAATAAATAGCAAGGTTATTCATCATGAAATGGAACTGGCAGTTTGAGGATTGGCCAAAATTTATTTGGGACCAAGATAAATTAACTGCATATGAAGGGGCGTTTATTGAGGGTGCGGGAATTATTATTGGCTCGTCAAAACATATTTCCAAGGAAGGCAATCAAAGCTTGCTTATCGAACTAATGTGTACGGATGCATTAGATACTTCTGAGATTGAAGGAGAGTACTTAAATCGAGACAGCGTTCAATCTTCCATTCAAAAGGAATTAGGATTATCTACTGAAATATCCAAAGCTACTTTGGCAGAGCGCGGAGTAGCCAGAATGATGGTCAATTTATATCAAACTACCGCGGAGCCATTAACACACCAGATTCTATTTGAATGGCATCAATTTTTAATGGGTGCTAGTCATCATTAACCCGAGCAGGAATAGCTCATTTATGGTTTGAGAGTATTCATCCTTTTGAAGATGGAAATGGAAGAATAGGCCGAGCTATAGCTGAAAAAGCATTATCTCAAGGTTTTACAAAACCAGTAATGACGGTCTTGGCAAAAATCTTATTAAGAAAAAGAAAGGAATACTATCAACAATTAGGTCAGGCAAGCAAAACATTAGAGATAACATCCTGGTTGTTATGGTTTTCCAGCATTGCCATAGAAGCGCAACAAAGTACCTATATGTACATTGATTTTATTATTAAGAAATCTGTTCTTTTAAGAGAAACCCAAGGGCAAATTAATCCAAGACAAGAAAAGGTATTATTACGATTATTTCGTGCAGGGCCTGAGGGGGTTGCAGGTGGTTTATGCGCTAAAAATTATATGAGTATTACCGGTGCAAAGATCGCTACTACCACCAGAGATTTGAATGATTTGGTTAAAAAAAATATTCTTAAACGAACGGGAGAACTTAAAGCAACACGCTATTTTTTAAACATCAATATAGACCAAAGTGAGTTGTCGATAAAAATAACAACACCGCGCAAATAAGGACATTATTTGTACTAAGATTTTACTTATGGTAAAATATGAGCAGTATTTATCCAAAGTAAATTAAGTAAAATTTGCGGTGTGTCTTCTCCCAATCATTGAGGAGGACTGATGGTCAATCAAGTTTCAATAAGAAACGGGTGCATCGCCATTGTAGAGAGCGTTAGGCTTTTTCAAGGCGATTACCAATACTAAATCCTATCCTTGTTTTAAGCCTGAACCGTATCTCATCACAGATATTTAAAAGTAAATAAGGTGTAATTGTGGAAATAACAGATTATTCAGAGGGTCATATTTTTTTTGAAGGGCTTATAACGCTGCTAAATGATAATGATTCAACGCATACCACGCTTAATGTAATAATAGGCGAGTTAAACGATTTAGTTGAAGAGGGAAAAAAGGTATTTTGTGAGGCGCTTGAAAAAAATAATACGTTAATTGAACTCAGAGCTGAACAGAATATTATCGATGAGGGCTTTATGGCTCAAATCAATCAAGCGTTAGAGAAAAATTATACGTTAACTGTTTTTAAATTTGATAAATCGTTAATATCCGAACAGTCCGCCCTTACTCTTGACAAGCATTTGGAGCGCAATAAAAAATTAGCCTTAACAACATTAATAGTGCCTCAGAAAGTTGATAGTTATCTGGCAGATTATCAGGATGCATCTGTAATTCAAGAATGGGCTTTTCAAGCGGCTCAACAAGGTGACGTGAATAAACTGTATACATTTGTATCTCTTCAACCAGAGTTATTAACAAAGCTTGATGAACGGAGCAGGAGTTTGCTTCATGTTGCTTCATGGTACGGCCAAATCAACGGTGTTAAATTATTATTACAAATGGGCGCAAATGTTAATATGAGCCCTCCTAAACACTGGACTCCTTTACATGATGCAGTTAACAGGAACCATATTGTCATTGCGCAGATCTTATTGACAGCTGGTGCAGATATTTCGTTGAATTCTGACGGATTTACTCCTTTGCATTATATTCAAGATGTTGAAATGGCAAAATTATTATTCGCGCATAGAGCCGCTTTAAAAGCGAACGGTATAGAAAAAGCTGGAACAGAAAATTATTACGATACAGTAATTGCTTCAGTTTTCCCTAAACTTTTTCACCTTAAATTGTTTAATGACGAGTTATTAATTTTTTTACAGAATCAGCATATAGATATTAACGCCAGGCTTGAGGGGGGTATTTCCCTTTTGCATTCATTTATCCACCTTTGTGGTGATATTCCTCCAAAAGAATTTTCAATCCAATTAAACAGGTTGATTAAGGAAGGGGCAAATCCTTTGGCTACAGACGATAAAAATCGAATGCCGCTGCATTGGGCCAAGTCTGCAAAGGTAAAAAATGTGGATATAATAGAACATGCAACCAGTGATTACTTCTCTATTAAAATGGCCTCAATAATATTTAGCAGGGCAAGGGAAAAAAATCATCCATTATTCTTTAATATTCCGGATGAAATTGGTACCAGAATAGCGAAATCGGTTGGGATATCCAATGTTTTAAACAAAGAAACCTGCGAGAAGATAGCCTCCGAAAATTATAACAAGCCCTTGATATAGTAGTTCTTATTTTCGAAATCGTTGTCGCGTAAAAATAACGCTATTATTTTTACGCAACAATTGTTCAATCTCTTCAGCATTTACAGGCAAATTTAAGAAAAATCCTTGGCCTTCATCACATTCATGCATTTTTAAAAACTGCAATTGCCCCTCATTCTCAATTCCTTCAGCAAGTACTTGTAATTTTAATCCGTGTCCCATAGCAATGATTGTCTTGATCATCGCTGCATCACTTTCATTCATGTAATTGGGCATAAAAGGTTGCGCGATTTTAATTTTACCTACAGGAAATTCTCTTAAATAACTAAGGCTTGAATATCCGGTGCCGAAATCGTCAATTGTTAATTGAATACCCATTTTATTGAGCTGATTTAACGTGTGCATATTTTGTTTTTTATCATCCATAATCGTGCTTTCGGTCAATTCAATTTCAATAAACTCTGGTTTGAGCGCTGATTCCTGAATAATATTCTCAACCATGTCGATAAATGTATCTCTAACCAACTGAATGCCTGATACATTAATGGCCATACGTATTGGCATTAATCCTTTATCTTGCCATAGTTTATTTTGTCGACAGGCTTCTCGAAATATCCACTCACCCAGAGAGACAATAATTCCCGATTCTTCTGCAATAGGAATGAAATCCTGCGGTAAAATTATGCCGTTTACTGGATGCATCCATCTGGCCAATGCTTCTACGCTGATAATTTTTTTAGTTCTTAGATCATAAATTGGCTGATATAAAAGATAAAACCGGTTATTAGCCATTGCATCACGAATTTGAATTTGCATATCAAGCTGATGTTCTGAAATAAGACGAATACTTTCATCAAAATGCTTGAAACTATTACGTCCCAGATTCTTTGCCTGAGACATGGCCATGTCAGCGTTTTTTAATAACGTGGTAGCATCATTACCATGCTCTGGATAAACACTAATTCCGATACTGGCGGTAATAACAATATCATGGTAATTAAGCTGCATGCTTTTATTTACAAAATCAAGTAATTTTTGAGCCAGTAACGTACTATCATTTTCAGAATTTGCGTTACAGACGATAACAAATTCGTCTCCTCCAAAACGGGCAACTGTGTCTGTTTCACGAATGGAATTACGTAATCTTGCAGCTAATATTTGTAATAATACATCGCCATATTCATGACCTAATGTGGTGTTAATCAGATTAAAATTATCTATATCCAGAAAAAATATTACCAACTTGTTTCTGTAACGTTTTGCATATTTAATAGCATGGCTAATACGATCATAAAGCAATGTGCGGTTGGCAAGACCCGTTAAGGCATCATGATTTGCCTGAAAAGATAATTGCCGCTCCATCTCTTTTTTAAGGGTAATGTCCCGAAAAGACCACACACGTCCCGCGATGCGTTCACTTATTTCATGCGGTTTTGAAAACCATTCAAATACCCGATTGTTGGCGTGGAAAGAAATCTCGCCGCTATCAGTTTGTTCTGCGTTACTGTGAAGATGCTCCATTTTAAGTAAAAATTCATGCGAATTATCGATTTTTTTATGAATTTCATCCATGAAAATTGCCAGACCAGGGTTATGTATCTGGTTTAAAGGCAAATGCCACATATCCACAAATTGTTTATTGTAATATTCCAGCCGATTTTGCAGATCTACTACTAAAATACCGTCAGCAGTTGATTCAAGGGTAGACTTGGTAATTGCCAGTGATTTTTCCAAATCAGATGTTCGTTCATTTACACGCGTTTCAAGCAAATGATTAAGGTTATCAAGATTAATATTTTTATAGCGTAATTTTAATGAGGCTGTTAAAAAATTATTAGAATAGTAACAATTACCAGCGGCGACGCCTAAGTAAATAATTCCGCAATAGGCTAGCATGTGATGGACATTACCCTGCAATGAAAGCCATATAAGTAAAGGGGTAAAGGCACTGACCATATACAGAATATAAATTGAGGTCACTGGCGAAAAAAAAGGAATTGCACCCGTAGTGACACCGACTAAAATAATTATGATAAATGCCTGATAAGCAATGTTTGTTGAAGGGATAAGCATGCTTCCTGCATATCCCCAGCCAAGTCCACATAGAAAAATGGACATACCTAAAACCAGTCGCCATCCATTATTACTTAGTACGGAATGGTAATATTTGCAGAAAAACCAGGCGCCAAGCCAGATTAATGCCGTTCCTGTCATATAAACAAGCCAGGCAATCAAATGCGAGTGAACAATAACTTGCCAAAGTCCACACACGAGGAAGACAGATAATAACACCTGAGCTATTATGCCAAGTGGGGATTGTTCATTAATAAGATGAATTTTATCGCGCAGGATTTTACCATTCAGATTTGGATCATCTGTGCGGACTTCTTGTGGTAAACCCGATTTTTCCCTGCGCATTTTATCCATCAATGGGTTAATATCAATAAACCTTTATGCCTTTAAATGATTATAGACGTAGAATTGATATATTTTTTAATAAAATACAGGATGTGTGATGTTTAAAAAAATTCTGATTAGTAATCGTGGGGAAATTGCTTTAAGAATAGTACGCGCTTGTAAAGAAATGGGAATTGCTGCGGTCACTATTCATAGTGAAGCTGATCGATATGCATTGCATGTCAAACGAGGTACTCAATCGCATTGTTTAAGTAAACAGCCTTTGGACGCCTATTTGAATGGTCATCGAATTATCGAATGCGCAAAAATGGCTGGATGCGAAGCCATCCATCCAGGTTATGGATTTTTATCCGAGAACCCTGAGTTTGCAGCGGCCTGTGAACAGGCCGGTCTTGTTTTCATAGGTCCGACTGCTTCAGTCATTGCAACAATGGGTTCAAAAGTAGCCGCCCGAAGAGCGATGCAACAGGCACAAATTCCTGTTATTCCTGGAAGTGATGGTAATTTGCAATCTATTGACGAAGCCATCAGGTGTGCGGAAAAAATTGGTTATCCTGTTATGTTAAAAGCAACATTTGGCGGGGGTGGCAGGGGTATCCGTATTTGCCGTGACGCTGAAGAAGTAGCCCAACAGTATGCTCGTGTACAATCAGAAGCGGGTAAAGCCTTTGGAAATACGGATTTATTCCTGGAAAAAATGATTGTTAACCCGCGCCACATTGAAGTACAAATCCTCGCTGATCATTATGGTACCGTACTGCATTTATTTGAACGTGACTGCTCCGTTCAGAGACGCCATCAGAAACTGGTTGAAGTGGCTCCTGCCATGCATATTGATGACAAAACCCGAGAAGTGCTTTATCACTATGCTATCAAAGCAGCTCATACTGTTAATTATACCAATGCAGGGACGGTAGAATTCATTCTGGATGAGAATAATACGCCCTATTTTTTAGAAATGAATACCCGTTTGCAAGTTGAACATCCGATTACAGAAGCAATAACGGGCATTGATCTTGTCCAACAACAAATTCTGATTGCCGCAGGCGAGAAGCTGACGATGAAACAGGATGATATCAAGCGCTTTGGCTATGCTATGGAGTTTCGGATTAACGCAGAAGATCCACAAAATGATTTTCTGCCCAGTTTTGGCCGTATTACTCGCTATTATGCATCAGGAGGGCCTGGCGTCCGCACGGATAGTGCCATTTACACAGGCTATACCATTTCACCCGATTATGATTCCTTGTGCGCAAAATTAATCGTTTGGGCGCTTGATTGGCCCTCATTGTTACGACGAGCCAGACGGGCGTTGGAAGAAACGCGCTTGTTTGGTGTCAAGACAACCATCCCCTATTATCTGGAAATGTTAAAGTCCGAGGCTTTTCAAAAGGGTGATCTAAACACCGGCCTGGTTGATGCTCATCCCGAATGGCTGCGCTATTCAAATAAATCCTTACCTCAACATAAAGCAGCTATTATTGCTGCTGCTATTACGATGGCTATTAAAAGTTGAATGCCTATTTATTTAACCAAAGTAGCCTTGATGCAGCGCAAGCGTAATCAAGGTTGTTTACATCATTTCAGGTATCACTGCCAAGGCATTGGCCGGCAATACCAGTTTGATTTCGCTGAATGTGACGAATAACAACATCTGTCCTGATGGTGCGGGGGCACTGGCCGGCAATACCAATCTGACCTCGCTTAATGTGTCGGTTAACGACATCGGTCCTGACGGCGCCAAGGCCCTGCAAGCGTGTCGCCATTTTTTGAGAAACCTTCCGGGACATCCAAGTCCCCGGAAGGGACAAAAAAAGGCGACAAGTATGCCTCCGGCGGCCCTGGCCGTCCTGGTCCCCCTTGATTTTGATCCCCCTGCGGGGCTCAAAATCTGCGCTCCCCAATGACTGACGCCTTTTCGTATGGCCTTATATTTTTCCTTCGGAAAAACATCCGGCCCTAAGGCTACCAGGGACTACTCGCCCGCGCCTTCGGCTCTCCCTGGCTCGCAGCGGCCGACAATACCAATCTGACGTCGCTTGATGTGTCTTTTAACAACATCGGGGATGCAGCCATTTTTGCCCAGGCACTTAACAGCCTTTGTCCCACTCAGCCAACCCCGCTCGGTTTTTTCAGAACAACCAGCCAACAACCACTGATCAAAAATCTGCCCAGACAGGTTTCATGTATACTTAGCCCCTATTCTCGGAAAGGAATGCAAGCATGCCCATTTTACAATATAACATTCAACAATCAGCAAAAGGAATCACCCTAAAATTATCAAGTAGAAATTTAAGGGCTGACGATATGCCGGACATGTGTTCTTTTTTAAACATGCACCCCGAGATTGTCTCGCTTGATGTTTCGTATAACCACATCGGGGATGCCGGCGCCAAGGCACTGGCCGGCAATACCAGTCTGACCTCGCTTGATGTGTACTTTAATGACATCGGTCCTGCCGGCGCCAAGGCCCTGGCCGGCAATACCAGTTTGACCTCGCTTGATATGCGGAGTAACCACCTCGGTGATGACGGCGCTAAGGCACTGACAAGCAATACCAGTCTGACCTCGCTTAATGTGGCGAGTAACAAAATCGGTCCGGCCGGCGCCAAGGCGCTGGCCGGCAACACCCGTCTGACCTCGCTTGATGTGTCGTGTAATGACATCGGTCCGGCCGGCGCCAAGGCCCTGGCCGGCAATACCAGTCTGACCTCGCTTAATGTGCGGAGTAACAACATCGGTGATGACGGCGCCAAGGCCCTGGCCGGCAATACCATTCTGACTTCTCTTCATGTGGCGGGTAACAACATCGGTGATGTCGGCGCTAAGGCATTGGCAGGCAATACCATTCTGACTTCGCTTGATGTGGCGCTTAACAACATCGGTCCTGACGGCGCCAAGGCACTGGCCGGCAATACCATTCTGACTTCGCTTGATGTGGCGCTTAACAACATCGGTCCTGACGGCGCCAAGGCACTGGCCGGCAATACCCGTCTGACTTCGCTTGATGTGGGGAGTAACGGCATCGGTCCTGCCGGCGCCCAAGCACTGGCCGGCAATACCAGTCTAACCTCGCTTAATGTGTGCTATAACAACATCGGACCTGCCGGCGCCAAGGCACTGGCCGGCAATACCAGCCTGACCTCGCTTAATGTGACGGGTAACAACATCGGTGATGCAGCCATTTTTGCTCAGGCACTTAACAGCAATTATACGTTGCAGGAATTAATAGGATTAGACCACGCCTCAATCACCTCCATCCTGACACGAAACAAGAAATTAGCCAGCGAGTGCCTAAACCCCTTAACGGAAGCGATACAAAAAAGCCATTTATTAACGGATATTGCCGTTATTGAATCGTGTTTAAAGCAACTCTCGGTTGTTGTACCCGATTTAGACGAATTGGATGAAGAGAGTTATCCCTGGCAGGCGAAGCGGTTACTAACTGGGTTAGCACAGGTGGCCTCCTTTAACGAACTATCTCTAGAAGATGCCCTCTATAACCTGCTTTTTGCCTTTAAGCACCCGCCGTTCCAGCAGTATGCCGACAAAACCCTGGCTCTGTTACTGGCCGGTGATTTCGCGGCAACACTGAAAGAAAAAGACATGGAACAACAAGGGCTGCTCTTACAGCTTTATGGTTTTAGACATCACCTGCACGCACCCGAAATCAAGCCGTTTGTTCTTATTGCCTTGTTTAAACTGGCTAACCCTGACAAGCCCCTGTTCACCATGGACGAGCGAACAGACTTTGAACGGTGCGCAGTTATTTTGACCGAACGCGAATTCCTGACGCGCATTCAAAACGCCTTGGCGCTCTTGCAAACAACACAACCCGAGGCATTCGAAACCCGATTACTGCAACGGATAGGGCAATCAAACCGGATTGACTCGTCAAGCTTACCGGCTGCGTGTTTATCACCAACATTTCTTAATGCCTTAAAAGCTCAATACCCTGATGCCAATGTCGTTACAATCCTAGAGCATTGTTTATTCACAGCCTCCAGCAAGGCGACTTCGTTCTTTATGGATATTCATAAAGCCGCAGGCATTATTACCGAAAAAACGCTAACAGATTATGCCTTGCAACAAGAGCAGAATACTTCCCCTGCACTGGCCGATATAACCGGCAATCTGAAACGCGCGCTACAAGAGACATTTTTTCCTCAGCCGAACCCGACACAGGAAGGCATGCAACCGCTACCGCCTGTAGCCTCCGCCAACCCAGCTCGGTTTTTTCAGAACAACCAGCCCACAACTACCGATCAAAAATCTGCCCAGGCAGGCTTCATGTATACGTAGCCCCTATTTTCGGATGCGCTGCATCAAGGCACTTGTTTTACTGGTGCAATGACGAAGTTACTATAAGAAATACAGATTTAATTGCCTTTTAACAGCTTGTCGTGCTAAAAAATATAGCATTTTTTTATAAAAGGTAAATGGATTTAATGACATACGTATTTAAAAAATTAATATGGGTGATGATTGCATTTATTGGCGCAGGTGCAATTGGCGGTATCGCGTTTAATCGTGGTGAATCAATTAATGCATTATGGTTTATTGCTGCAGCCCTTTGTGTTTATGCACTCGCATATCGCTTTTATGCGGCCTGGATTGCAGCAAAAGTCCTGGTCATTGATGAAGATAGGCCAACGCCGGCAATGCGTTTAAATAATGGCTATGATTTTATCCCTACCCATAAATGGATAGTATTCGGTCATCATTTCGCAGCCATTGCAGGCCCTGGACCATTAATCGGGCCAACTCTGGCTGCCCAATTTTAACTTACATATCGATACCGGTCTGACTTTGCTATTTATTGGCTTAATGTGGATAATTGTGCTTGATATGTTGCGTGTCCGTATTTTATCAGGGCATAAGAAAATTGGATTGGTGGAAAAATATGATTAAACGCTTGCGATTATTATGGCAAATTATGCGCTACCTTGCGGACGAAGGAGTTTATGAGCAGTATGTTGCCCATTTTCAAAAAAATCATTCAAATGAAAAAATGTTAAGTAAGAAAGATTTTTTTAAACAATGGCAAAACAAAAAGTGGAGTGGGATAAATCGTTGTTGTTAAAACCGAGCCGCGACTGTAAAGGAGCGTTCACAGGATGAGAGCAGAAGGTACCTTCTGTGTTCCCAAACGCTTGCTTACGCGCGCGGCTCGGTTTTGCTCAAATTTATACTAACGAATAATTATCAATCAAACGGATATCGCCGATCATGACCGCAACGAATCGTCTACCCTCGTAATCAGTCAGATATTCAACAGTAATACCCGCATTGTTTAAATCAGCAGCGATTTGTTCAGATGATTTTTCCTGATGAAAAATGGAAGCAAACTTATCAGCAATAATTCGTTGCTCAGCAGTTAACCGGTTATTACGAGAACTACAGGCAAGACCGCTTTTCTCTCGAATTGTCGCGCAAGGTATAATCGCAATATCCATAAAAAAAGCCTGAACCATGCCATTAATCAATAAAAATTGTTGATAATCTTTCTCACCAAAATAAACATTATCGGGTTTGACAAGATTAAGTAATTTCATCACCACCGTTAATACACCATTAAAATGGCCAGGACGATGCTCGCCTTCCATTAGTTGACAGAGTTCATTTTCCTGAATCTGGTAACGATAGCCATCCCCATACATGGTGTGTTCATCGGGCAAAACACAATAATCTACACCCAGCTCACGCAATAATGCCAGATCAGCATCCACGGTACGCGGATAATTCGTATAATCATCTGCACGATTAAATTGGGTGGGATTGATAAACAGACTGGCAATGGTTATATCATTTTCCTGCAAACTTCGTGTGTAAAGTGATGCGTGTCCTGCATGTAAATTACCCATTGTTGGTACGAAGCCAATGTTCAAATGGATGTCAAAAGAGCGCCGAAACGCTCTCCATTCCTGCATATCAGAAAAAATCTGCATAAGATTCCTGTTAAAAAGCGTGTTCAGCGGCTGGAAAATGAGCAGATTTAACCTGATCAACATACGCATCAATCGCGGAAAGCATGATACTTTTACTCTGCGCATATTGTTTTAGAAAACGTGGTTTAAATTCATCCTGCAAACCCAACATATCATGCCAGACCAGTACCTGCCCGTCAGTATAGACCCCCGCACCAATACCGATTGTCGGTATGGTTAATGCGCTCGTAATGGTTTGAGCAACCTGCTGGGGAACACATTCAATTACCAGGGCAGAGCACCCGGTTGCTTCCAGTTGCAGAGCCTGTTCCAGCAGTTGATTAGCTTGAGCCTCATCTTTACCCTGAATTTTATATCCACCAAGTTGATGAATGGATTGGGGCGTTAAACCAATATGACCGATGACAGGAATTCCACAATCAACCAGAAAGCGAATTGTATTACAAGTATCGCTATCACCGCCTTCAATTTTGACGGCTTGAGCGCCAGCCTGTAGTAAACGCTTAACATTATTAACGGTTTCAGCCTGAGAAACGCGATGGCCTAAAAAAGGTAAGTCGCTAATGAGAAACTGATGTTTTATACCTCGAGCCACTGCTTGTGTATGCATTACCATCATATCCATCGTTGCCATAATGGTGCTGTCGTATCCATGAACGGCCATTGCCACTGAATCGCCAACTAAAACACAATCGAGTCGGGTTTCTGCGATGATGCGGGCGGAAGGGTAATCATAACAAGTGAGCCAGGTAATTTTTTCCTGCAGCTGTTTTTTACGTTTGAAATCGGTAATTTTCATGCTGCCCCCTTAACAGTAGGCAGTAAATCAGGTACCTGTCGCATGGATCAAGTCCTCCAGAATGAGTAATTAAGTAAAAGTCGCCGCAATTAACAAATAGTCGACGCAGGATTGATCTTACAAGACGGGCATGAAATTGCAAGATGCGCTATCATTAACTTTTTTATTTGAGTAAGCCTTCATGTTACCTACTGACACATTATCTGTTCCTGGCGAACATGCCTTCTTTTTTGATGGACTTGCCGGCAAAATTGAAGCTGTAGTAACTATACCGCAAACATGTGCGGGAAATTTTATTGCTTTATTAGGTCACCCACACTCCCTGCAAGGGGGGGCGATGACCAATAAAGTGGTAACAACGATGGCAAGAGCATTCAGGGATGTTGGTATTGCCAGTATTCGGTTTAATTTTCGCGGCGTCGGGAAGTCAGAAGGAAGTTATGATGCAGGTATTGGTGAAAGTGAGGATATGCTGACATTGATGCACGCCTGGCTGACAATCAACCCTGCAGCACAGGTATGTTTTGCCGGTTTTTCTTTTGGATCATATGTGGCCTATCGAGCGGCAGCACAAAGTAAACATTGTCTTTTAATAACTATCGCGCCGCCGGTACATCATTATAATTACCAGGAATTCTCACCAATGCCATCGCCCTGGCATATTATGCAAGGCGATGACGATGAGGTTGTACCGTTACAATTAGTGCTCGATTTTGCCAGTCAGTATTTGCCTCCTTTGCCTGTTACCCGTTTTGCCAATACGGGGCATTTTTTCCACGGTAATTTACTTGAATTGAAATCCGAACTCATTGCCGTAATTAACCGGCAGGTGCTAGAAGCATGATGTTAATTGAGCAATATGATGGCGCAATTGAACGGGGTGAAATAGAAAATGATACCCGTCAGCGTGAATTGGTAATAACCATGCAACGACTGGCTGACGAGCTGGATACGCCAGAAAAATCATGGTTCCCCTGGCGTCGCCCCGCTACCATTAAATTAAGCCAGGATCCAACTAAGTTATGCCAGGAGCCTACGTCCCGCGGCTTGTCCGCGGGATCCAGCGATCCTGGCATAGAGCGAGATTTCTGGATCCCGCGGACAAGCTGTGGGACGTCGGGGCGGACAAGCTGTGGGACGTGGGGAAGGTTTAACTTAATGGCAGTATGGCGTCGTGCGAAGCCGCCTCGCGGGTTGTATTTATATGGCCCTGTTGGCGTAGGCAAAACCTTTTTAATGGATTTATTGTTTGATAATGTCGCTATTACGGCCAAAAAAAGATTTCATTTTCATCATTTTATGCAACAGGTTGATGCGCAACTGCGACGTTTGCAGGGAGAAAAAGATCCGTTACAGCGTATTGCTGCTGAATTGGCTGAGTCAACTCGCCTGCTTTGCTTTGATGAATTTTTGGTTGAGGATGTGGCATACGCCATGATTTTGTCTGATTTATTGCAGGCATTGTTTAATAAAGGGGTGGTTCTCGTAGCTACTTCGAATACGTTACCTGACAATTTATATCTTAAAGGCGTGCAACGCGCACGTTTTTTACCAGCTATTGCGGCCATTAAAGCGAATTGTGACGTGCTTTGTCTGGGTAACCAACGCGATTATCGCCTGGGTCGTGATTTAATCTTTGAAACTTATATTTATCCGCTGCAACCCCAAACTGATGCATTGCTGGAAAAGCAATTTAACCTATTAGCACCAGAAAATAATAGTAATGGTGAAATTACGGTGCAATATCGAAAAATCCCTTATATCCATTGTAGTGAAACAGCGATTTGGTTTGCCTTTAATATCATTTGCCATACCCCGCGCAGTCAATTGGACTACCTTGAAATCGCTGATCGTTTTGAAGCGGTGTTTGTCAGCGACATCCCTGTATTGGGCAAACATGACACATTGGCCGCAATTTTGTTAATTCATTTTGTGGACGTGATGTACGACCGAGGGATACGTTTGATTGTTTCTGCAGCAGTACCTATTGATCAGCTTTATTGCGAAGGTGAAATGCTTGACGCATTTAAACGGACATATAGTCGCTTACAAGAAATGCAATCCGTCGATTATCAACGACGACATCCAAGAAGAGCCGTGCAGAGTTTATAGATATGAATCCAAAGTGATTAAAATTGGTCACAATGGTTTAATCTTACCTTAAGGTCTTTGCTTTATAATGATGGACCATTTGTATATTTGAGCCTCTGTCATGCGTTTTAATTCACTTGCCATAAAACAAAAAATTGATTATGCCAGCTCGTTGGTCAGCCCTTCAAATGAGAGTATCTTATCAACGCACGATCTAATAGCGCATGCTCAATTCCTTGAATTAAAATATGAAACGAGTGAACTCCAAAAATATTTGGAGAGGCCTGAGACTTTTTCTGAGGCTTTCTGCGCAAGTTGTAGAGAGCGGGCTATTAAAAATCAGGATACTTCTTTTGATCTGCTTTCAAATCCAGATAGCATCAGTAATGATCTTTATTTAAGTATTGCACTATCTCTTTTTCAACCCAAGGGAATAAAAGAATTATTGGCTATCCTTATGCCTGATCTGAAAGAACAAATAATGCTTTATTATGACGAGCCTGAAGGTTTGCCAAACATGAAACCCAGAGAGCTTAGACGGCTGGTAATGTTGCAGGCAACACCTTCATTAAAAATTTCTTCCCAATTAGATTTTCCTGAATTTTCTAATGGCCCCGTTTATAACGAATCACTTATAAAAGAGCAGATTAAGAAAGAATTAATCAACTATATTGTTGTAGATGGTAAGTTGTTTGATCTCCGAAATCTCGCCGGACTTAACTGGATTATGCATCAGAAGCTCCATGCACTGCTACAGTCTGAACGGGGTAATATAAATCTTGCAAAAGCTATTTATAATCACAATAGCAATCTGCGTGCGCTCGGTGTGGACTTGGTTCGAACAAGTGAAACCAGACGTACCCCTAAATCTGAATTACTGCAACTTATATCAGGATTGCGAGCGGGCGGTTCAAACAAAACCGGTTTGAAATATGCAACGCCGGTTGCAGGGGATGCAATTACGCATTTTCTCGATTATCTGGATTTGCTTCCATCAGAGGCAAAAACTGCATTACGCAGCTTAAATGAAGGTATGCTAGGCAAACTTATTGATTCCAAATGGAACAACCTTGGTTGCGTTGAATCGACGGCCTTGCAATTGGAAAAGCTTTTTATAACAAAAAATGCTGCCATTCTTAATGAAAATTATCCATTGGATAATGCAAAAATTGCTAATAAATACCGAAGTCTTGGTGAGAAAGACAGGCTGGCAACAAGTAAAGGTCTTAGCGAGAGTGATTATATAATTCCTAGTTATTGGGTAATGCCATTGCTGGGGAAAATTAATTGGAAAAATGAAATGATTTTTGTGGATTTTATAAAAGCCACATCAGAAAAGGATTATCCTCAGCTAATGAGCTGGCTGTTTACCCAGAAAAATGAAGTAAATTTTCGCAATTTATTTGCGAGGATTATTCCCGGTTTAGTACTCCTGTCACCACTGATCTTGCTAGAGCTTGTTTCGGACATGCAGCTTTCAAAATATCTTCAGGATGATGTTAGAGGGGCACCCTCCAAAGCAACAAAACAATTGTTATGGATATTTCAAAATCCAGGATTTCTTGGGCAATCACAGTTCCAGGCACTCGCTAAAGCATATTGCGAAAACAATATTAATTCCATGGAGGATCTTTATTATCTGGTGCGCATTGCTGCACGTAATAGTGATCCAATTCTGTGGCAAGAGATTTTAGATCATATTGATAAAAATATTACTAAATATCGACCCCTTCTTACCAAACCAATGGGAAATAGTGGCAAAAGTATTGCAATGCTTGCAGGTGGTTATAAGCCGGCTCTGGAAAAAATGGTTGGCTGGATGGGCAAGGATGGTTATAAAAATTTCATACTGCAAAAGAACGCCAGGCACTCAGGCAATAATCTGTATTATGTATGCTCTAACAGCGATGCCCTTAGTTATGTCATGGCGCTTTTCGAGGATGATTCTGAAGAGTTGGCCAATATGTTGTCAGAGGTCAATCAAGCATGCTTTAACACGTGGATGATGGCGGCTCAAAATGTTAATCACGATTTATTTAAAACATTGCTTAATGTTGCTGGTGTAAATATAAGAAAAATTTTGCATGTTCAGGATAACGATGAGGTAAGCGAGCTATGTAGGGTCAATTCAGATAATTTTTATTATCTTTTTAGCAAACTCGCACCTGATGATTGTATAAAACTTGTGCATTGCAAGAGAGGTTTAATTTATAAACTCATCAGTGATGAAGATAAATTGTCTAGCCTGGTAGATTCGTTTACTGATGAGGAAAATGCTCAATTGCTTCTGGGAGAAATTTTAGAGAGAGGATCTTCTTTACTTGACAAGCTAATAAAAAAGAAAAAATTCGATCTATTGATAAGGCTGCTAGAGAAATTATCACCAATAAAACGAAATGAGTTTTTTCAGGACACTAAGTTGTTAAGAAATCTCGTTATAAACGATGTACCCGCTCAGTACGTGGAGAAGGCATTGATGTTATTATCGAAAGAAGAGCAGGTAATAGCTTGTCAAACTATCCTTGATAAATTATCGCCGGATTTAATATCGAGAGATAACACCGGTGGCTGGCTGCCGTTACTTAAGCGGCGCTATAGAACCCTCCAGGATTTTCTTAAGCAGCAGAATGGATTGTATTACCTTGCCACCACAGAGCAAGATCCTTCACTTGAATTATTGCAGGAAATCCGACAGGAAATAATCAATCAGGCAACATGCTACAGTGTGAAGCGCAGTTATCTACTGCATGACATCGCTAACAAAAACCCCGTTCTGTTCATAAAAATTGTTACTTTGATGGTTGAATGTGACGCTTTTTTAGTGGAGCAGGAATTGTGCGAAAAAGATACTAATCAAAATACGATTTTTGTTTATGTTGCTAAAAATCAACCGGATTATCTGGGTTTTTTATTAAATCAGATTAAACCTGAAAAAAGATTAAGTATGTTAAATACCAGTGCGATTAAAACGATTCTTTCTGATAAAAAAACCTTTAAAATAAGTATGAAAATTATCGATATTTTGCCTGGAACTGATCGCGCTACGTTTTTAAATGATGTTAATCAACATATTTTATCGTACTGCGTCATTCATAATAATAAAGTGCAATTTATGAGACTGATCGATAGCATACCCTGCTCAGACCGAGCAAGGTTTTTAGAAAATAACAGCGCGTTATTGGTCAAAATATTATATCGGGATAATGCTGATGAGTGGTTGAATGAATTAGAAAAAATTGTTCCGCCAGAGCAGGTTTTTACTGTGTCATCACTTACGCGTGGTGGTTGGGTAGATAAGAAATTGATGAATACAATGCTTACGCGTGGTGGTTTTATAGATGAGAAGTTGATGAATACAATCACTTCTGTGGATATTTTAAAAAGAACGCTGAGCTACTTGCCTGATATCAATACACGTTTACAGGTATTAGAGAAAATAAAAGGTGGGTGGTCATTTTTTAGCGCAATGGTTGATAGCGATACCGTTTTGTATTCGACACCATTCTATTTGTCATTGAGAGTAGCTATTGAAATTAAACAATTACAAGCCTCGATATTTTTTTCCCCATCGAATAAAAAAATAGCTGCTTTGATGTCGTTGCGAACTGCGTTTGAACGTCATATGGATGATACATCGGGACTTTCAACAGAGCTTAATGCATGGGGCAATCAGCATGCCGCAACCTTTAAAGAATACCACACAAGATTTCCACATTGGTTCGCTGGCGTGGCTATTCCTGATGCGTTGGGTGAAAAGACATCGTTGATTTCCATGTAATCATGTATATTATTGCAGCCATTCTGTCCTGCATAAATGTAAGGTTGAAAAGAACATTACATTTATTTATTACTAAGAGTTAAAAAATGAGTATTGATTTTCTCTGTACACGACAAAAATTTAGTCACATTGTAACTCACTGATAAATCGATATAATTTCTCGTTCTGAGGGAGATATTATATGAAACAGATCAGTGAG
>Ga0335397_10004148_pt1 | contig 19222 bp, 19 predicted proteins | sample MAT04_FD_205740 | JGI IMG/M metagenome (GOLD analysis project Ga0335397, IMG submission 205740) | Freshwater microbial communities from Lake Fryxell liftoff mats and glacier meltwater in Antarctica - MAT-04 (spades assembly) (version 2) ... | reverse complement strand
TCCCACCGAAACCCGTTTCCCCACCGACATGATTCGTCCGTCAAAAATTGTGTGCGTTGGCCGCAACTATCGCGCGCACGCCGCCGAAATGGGCAACGACGTGCCCAAGGAACCCCTGCTGTTCCTGAAGCCCCCCTCCGCCATCATTCGTGACGGGGAAGCCATCAAGCTGCATGCAGTGTCCACACACATTGAGTTCGAAGGCGAAATCGGACTCGTGATTGGCCACACCATCAGCCGCGCGACGGAAGCGGAGGGCATGCAGGCGCTGAGCGGATTGATTGCGCTCAATGATGTGACCGCGCGCGATTTGCAGAAATCCGATGGGCAGTGGGCGCGGGCGAAGGGCATGGACACGTTCCTTCCCTTGGGAAAACCGGCTCCGGTGCCCGATGACCTGGACAACGTCACGCTGATCACCCGTGTGAACGGGGAGGAAAAGCAGCGAGCCAAAGCCAGCGACATGGTATTCCCGATTCCCATGCTGCTCTCCTACATTTCACAGTTCATCACGCTCGAGGCCGGCGACATCGTCGCGACAGGTACTCCGGCGGGCACCAGGCAGATGTTCCCGGGCGATGTGGTCGAAGTTGAATTAGTTGGGCTAAGCCGGGTAACCAATCCGTGCGTGGCTGGTGACTAAGGATTCGTGACCAACGGCTGATCCTTCCCTCAGAGCGGGACCGAGAGAGTTGAAGTGTTCCTTTAACAATCACGTCCGGGCTCAAGTCTGAACGAAGGTGCAGTTTGGAGGCACGCAGGCCAGCATTCACGGGTACTAACGAAGGTCATGCCAGAAACTCCCGCACAAACGCCACCGCAGGCTCCGGACGAACGGCCCAAAGCTGATCGCCGCGCGTCGCGTGGGCGTCTGGTGGTGCGACAGGGAATGAAGGCCACCGATCGCACCACGCCGAGGACGGTGTTTGCGGCCGTGGCGGTCCACATTGTGGTGATAGTCGTTCTGGTTCGCCTGGTGACCCTGGGGCACGGACTGCACGATTGGTTTGGACTGATGCCGTCGTCCGATTCGCTGCAGGAACGGGTGACCTACGTAGAGCCCAGGAAACCAGAGCCCAAGCCGCGCGAGCCCAAGCCGGCACCCAAACCCGTGGCCAAGTCCGTTGAGGCGCAACCGACATCGCCCGTGGTTGCGCCAACCGCGCCAACGCTTCCGGTGGAAATGGCAATTGATCCGGCGCTGATTGCGGCCGGACGCAGTGGCGGTGACAGCAGTGGAACGGGTGGTGGCGTGCCTCGCGACCTGGGCATCAACCCGGCGCTCATCGGCTTGGCGCCGGCCGTCTCCGATCCTCGCGTGTGGGCGCCGGGTGGGAGCGGCATTAATCTGCCGCGCACCAATCAACAGATGCTGGACAGCGTGATTGGGTGGGCCATTGCTTCAGCAGCCGATTCCATCGACAGCATCGGGCGCTTGTACGATGCCAATCGACAGCCTGCCGAGTGGGTCAAACGCATGAAGAACGGGGAGAAGTGGGGATGGGACAAAACCGGATTGCGTTTGGGCAAGTACACGGTACCCAATGCGTTGCTGGCGTTGTTGCCGGCCGGCGTGCAGCGCAGCATGCAGAGCAATCCAATCGAAGCCGCGAGTTCACGAGCCATTCTTCTGGCGCGAGAAGACATCAATCGATTCCAATCGCAGGCGCTCGGCGAGGCTGACTTCAGAAAGGCACTGAAAGAAATACGAGCGCGCAAGGACCGTGAATACCAGGCGCGGTCGAAGGTGCGGGCGGCTGAGGACACCAAGCCGAGGCAAACCGCCCCTCCCGACGCCGGGGGTAGCGGCAACTAATTCAATTCACATCCCATGATAAACAGCGCCCCATGCAAACTGCATGAGGTGCTTTTGCTTGTTAGAGACCTTTGGCTACGCGCTCAACATCTGAACAGCGGTTTGCAAACGCTGCAGTGTGCGCTCGCGGCCGACATACAGCAACACTTCAAAGATGCCGGGGCTTGCCGCCTGGCCGGTGAGTGCGACGCGCAACGGTTGAAAAATCTTGCCGTTGCCAACGCCCAATTCGGTCGCGAGTGCGCGCAGACTCTCTTCAGTGCTCTGTAGCGTCCAGTCGGTGAGCGGCTCGAGCACCGTGTGCACCGCGCTCAAAATATCGTGCGATGTCGAACGATCTTTCCACTGTTTCGCCATGGACTCCGCGTCGTATTCAATCGCGTCCTGAAAATACGGAGTCGCAAGCTTCACAATGTCGTCGATCGTGCGCGCGCGTACGCGCAACAACTCCAGCAGCGCGCGATACCACTCGCCTCTGGCAGTGAGTTCGGCAACGGTCGCAAGCCCCGCCCGTTCGAACGCAGGCCAGATTTGCGCTTCGATTTCCTCGATCGGATTGTGTGCGAGGTGCTGCCCGTTCATCCACTCCAGCTTGGCGTGATCGAACACGGCCGCTTTCTTTTGCAGTCCGTTCACATTGAACTTCTCGATGAGTTGCGGCAGTGACATGACTTCTGTGTCATCCCCCGTTGACCAACCCAGCAGCGAGAGGAAGTTGATCATCGCGCTGGGCAGCAGTCCCTTGTATTGATAGTCGCCAACTGCCGTTGCACCGTGACGCTTGGACAACTTCTTGCCGTCGGGCCCAAGGATCATTGGTACGTGCGCGAACTGCGGCACGGGAACGCCGAGTGCCCGATACAACAGGATTTGTTTGGGTGTGTTGCTGATGTGATCGTCGCCGCGCATGACGAGTGTAATGCGCATGTCGATGTCATCCGACACCACGGCCATGTTATACACGGGCGTGCGATCGGAGCGCAGAATCACGAAGTCCTCGATTTCGCTGTTGTCGAACGTGATCGTGCCGTGCACCAGATCATTCCACGACGTCGATCCTTCCGGCACCTTGAAGCGAATTGCAAACGGCTCGCCACGCGCGAGTTTTTCCGTCTCGTCGGCGCCGTCCAATGCCGCACCGTTGCGATCAAAGCGATAGTTGCCGCCCGCCTCTTCGACCGCTGCACGCTTGGCCTCGATTTCCGCCGCCGTTGAGAAGTCGCGATAGGCGGATCCGTTCGTGATCAGCCGCTCGGCGTCATCGACATGGCGTGCGATGTTGGCGCCCTGGTCGACGACTTCTTCGTCCCAGTTCAGACCCAGCCAAGTCAGGCCATCGAAGATCGCGCGCGTGCTTTCGTCGGTGCTGCGGGCGCGATCCGTGTCTTCGATGCGAAGCAGCATGGTGCCGTTGTACTTGCGCGCGAGCAGCCAGTTGAAGAGAGCCGTGCGGGCGCCGCCAACGTGCAGGGAGCCCGTGGGGGAGGGCGCGAAACGAACGCGGGGCCGGACGGGAGCCGGATGGTCGTCGGGGTGCGACTGGGTCGTCATGGTGGATGTTTCGGATGCGGCGAGTTGCGAGACGCGAAGCAAAGCGGCGAGTCGCGCGAAAGGGCGGGATGTGCCGGTCACTTTCCCCAAAATGCAACGCGGGCCCGCTGGCTGGCAGCGGACCCGCGATACGGAGAGGGCGGGATTCGAACCCGCGATAGAGTTTACACCCTATGCCGGTTTAGCAAACCGGTGCCTTCAGCCTCTCGGCCACCCCTCCTTTCGAAGCCAGTAGCTGCGCTTCAAGTGTTCGCGATATCTAGCGGGGCGGGGGCTGGGGAACAATGGGACAACTGAAGCCTAAAGGCCGAATGGCCGAATGCGCGATGTAACCTAATTGCCGAAGACAAACTGCGTCCCAACGGTCGGTCGACCGACTGCTGCGCGTTTCTGTCCTCCAGACGCGAAGTGCTTGTGACGCGATCAAAACCCGAATCGAAGCTCGGGCTGAATAAGCGCCGTTCTATGGCGGCAGCGAGAAATGCGCGGATGTCCGGCAAGAAATCAATTGCTCGCGTATCCAAGCTCAGCTCGAACCTCTCGCTACACCTGCGATCACATTATTTGGTCTTCTACAGTGAGCAGGCAATCGTGCAGACGTGGCGCCAAGAAGCCATACAACACGCAATCCGCCACCGCAACTCAAAAAACGCCCGTCTACACACTTTCTGATCCAAGTGGCTCTTGACATAACTCGGACTTTGGACTTGGGTGCCGAAGTACTTCAATATCTGAGTATCCACACCAACGGTGAGGAATCGATGTTAACAAGAATTCGGAAGTTGCAATTGCTTTACGTCTGCGCGCTCGGCGTTGCGGCGACTCTTTCGTCCGTCACTCCGGTGGCGGCGGCCACGATCGTGAGCTGCAACTCGGTTTGCGTCGAGGAGTGTCCAGGTGATCCAGATGTATACTGTGAGAGCTTGGCGTGCTCTTCTTCCGGGGCATACTGTGTAGCAGACGGTACATGTGGTGGGCCGCTCTTTGGAAGGTACACTTTGCTCTGCAGTCCGATCTAATTGCCCGTGGTGCTGGGTTTCTCCCACTTTCACATGCAGACATATGTCGAAACGGCTCGACAGTATGGTGAGCATCGTGCTAGTTGCATCGACGATCGCTATCGCCGGAACTTATGTGTACAGAAACTTTGTTGGGCCTGCAGCGTCGTCCCTTCGCTCTACCACGCTTCCAACCCCTCACTCTGTGCCGTTTGCTGTAAACCGTGGGCGATTCAGGTTTCCATGACACGATATCCACAGGTTCTGGCCCTTTTTTGCTACGCTGCATCAGCCGCCAATGTGTACTCGCAGCCCGGTACGCTCTCTGGCCGCGTCGTTGAGGATGGCAAAGAACGGCCACTTCCGGGCGCAACTATAACACTAACGGACCTCAATGTTTCGACGCGCAGCGACAGCGTGGGGAAATTCGCGCTGCCGAACATCCCGGCGGGCAGGCATTTCATCCTGGTTCGGGCGGTGGGGTACCGGCCGTTCACTGCCGATCTCACGTTTCGTGCGAAAGAATTCGTGGAGGCAGATTTCCTGCTCACGCCATTCACTGTGCTTCTCGACACGCTCAACATAGCCGCAAAATCCGGGGCGCCATGGCGGATTAAACTGGCAGAGTTTGAGGAGCGGCGACAAGTTGGGATTGGAAAGTTTCTAACGGCCGACGTTTTTCAGAACGCAGATGGGCGCCCGCCGTCTTCCATCATTCAGGCATACGTCGCGGGAGTGCGAATCTTTCAGTCGAATGGTCGCCGCATTCTGGCGAGTGCCCGCGGTCAAGGACCTAGTCCGCGTGCAAACGAGAGCTTCCAAAAGGCGCCGAAGGGGTGCCTGATGCAAATTGTCATGAACGGTATCCCGCTGTACACGGGGCTGGACTCGCAGGAGGTATTCGATTTTGATGCACTCAACAGTTTGGACATTATCGGCTTCGAATGGTACAGCGTTGCGAATACACCATCGAGATATGCCGGCACCACTGGTGGTGCTTCCAGTTGCGGCACAGTCATCATCTGGACAAAGGGCGGGTAGTCCTGGGTGTAGCACACGCACCGCCGGACTATCACTGACCGTGGCGGCGACTGAGCCTTTCGGGGCGGACTCCCTTATTCCGACATCCGCTCAAGCGTTGACACGCGATCAAACCCCGCGTCGAAACTCATGATGCGCGCAATGTCATACCGCTGCATTACGGCCACATGCAGCGCATCCCGTGCGGAAATCGCGGTCACGCCTTGCAGCAAAGTTTTGGCGCGCTCGACGTCTCGTGTTTCAACCGGATACACCTGATCCACCACATTGAGCAGCGCATCGAACGCCGGTTGAATGGCATCGCGCCGATTAATGGCCACGTACCGATGTAAAATTTCCTGCAGCACTTCGGCACTGGTCACGAGACGCTCGTTGCGATTGATGCAGGATTCGAGCAAGCGCCTCGCGGAGTGTTTGTTGGTGTGTTCCGTTCCCACCAAATACATGGGAATGTTGGAGTCGATAAAGATCATTGCGGTCCCTCGCCGTTAGTGGTTGGAGGGATCGGCCAGATAGCTGCCTTCGATTTCGGTCAGCATGTGCTGAATATCCGAGACTGGGTATTCTCCGCGCGCGGCCTCCCGCACGGCCATGAGTTTCTTACGCGGATCGCTCGCGGGTTCATCGCGACGCGCTGCGCGGAGGGCCTGGCGCACCCACTCTGCCACCGTCATGCGATGACGGCGAGCGATGCGGCGGATTTCGGCGATTTCCTCGTCGGGCAGCAGGACCTGCAGGCGTATAGTCATCATGTAGCCTATCCTACTCAAGAGGATGAGTCAAGCGTCATCATTATCGTACTCACCGTACCAGTTTCGTGCTCTCATCCAAATGATGATTACCCCGACCGCACAACCCACGCACTCGGCCGAACCTCAGACCGATGGATTCAGCCGAGTGTGTGGAATTATCGCAGGCCGCCCGTTGCCAGCAGTTGCTCGCCCGTTAACCACTCCGCGTCGTCGCCGGCAAAAAACGTTGCAATCGACGCGATGTCACCGACTTGCCCGATGCGACCCAGGGGCGATTGTGCAATTAGGTTCTTCTCTAACTCAGAACCGATGACACCAGCCGCGTGTGACCCTTCCGTTTCAACTATTCCCGGATTGATCGAATTCACGCGAATTCTGCGCGGCCCAAGTTCACGCGACAGCACACCCGTGATTGCATCCACCGCGCCCCTGGTACCGGTGTACACTGCGCTATTGGGTGGAGTAATTCGACTGACGCCGGATCCGATGTTGATGATGCTGCCACCGGCGGTCAGATGTTTGACGGCCGCCTGCGTGGTGAACAACAATCCCAACACGTTCACATTGAACTGACGATGAAACGATTCTTCCGTGAACGTTTCAATTGGCGAAAACTCGTAGACACCAGAGTTGTTCACCAGGATGTCGAGCTTTCCATAATTTGCGATGGCTGCGTCGATGATACCCTCGGCTTCGGCCTGCTTGGTCACGTCTCCTCCCACGGCAGTTGCCGTACCTCCCGCGCTTGTGATCGACGAGACAACGGTGTCGGCGCCCGACTTGCTGGTGGAGTAGTTCACAATTACGGAAGCACCTTCTGCTGCCAGAGATTTTGCGATAGCGGCGCCGATGCCTTTTGAAGCGCCAGTAACGACTGCGACTTTTCCTGTGAGCTTGCCCATGGTATTGCCCGAAAGAATGCGGGAAGTAACTCATACTTCAGTAGTTCCGAACATACGAACTATTGAACTAATGCGCAAGTGAGGCTAATATCTGCTCATGAGACCGCTTTTTCACCCATCCCTGGAGGACATTACCGTGGAGGGAATCCTTCACGCGCTCTCAGATCCCGTGCGGGTGGCGATCTACAATGACATTGCGGGGGCCGAGGGTGCGCAGTGCTGTTCGAAGTTTCTGTCGATCGGTGACAAGGTGATTCCGAAGTCGACGCTTTCGCAGCACTTCAAAGCACTACGCGAAGCTGGGCTGATTCGCGGTGTACGAAACGGCGTCGAAATGCAAAACACGTCGCGCTGCGCGGAAATCCAAGGGCGTTTTCCCGGACTGCTGCGCGCGATTCTCCGTGCGCACAACATTCAGCAAGCAGAACGAGCGCGGGCAGGTTCGCCATAGTCGGCCAAACGTCGGCTCGCCGTAGTCCGTTCTTGCGGTGCAATGCGCACTGTATTGCGGTCGATTGCGTTCACCCGCACATTCCGACACGACATTTTCGCCGAGGCGGCATGGTTGCGTTGTTGACGAAGGTCGTACGTGCAGTATCCATTGTTTTCAGCACAATAACGATTCCCTTTGGCGTCGCGTGCCAGGGCGACAGTAACGATCAGGAAGCCGCTGCCACGCCGGACGTCCCAACAGTGATCGGAAATCCGGTCTGGATTTCATCGGAACGCGCGGACGTACCGCTCTCCCAGATCACGGGTATGGCGGTTGATGCAAAGCAGCGCGTGTACGCCCCGGATTACAGGGAATCAGCCGTGTTTGTTTTTGGTGCCGACGGCACGTATCTCACGAGGATTGGCCGAAAGGGCAGTGGTCCCGGTGAATTTGAACGGGGCTGTTGTGCCGCGTTCGATCCGAATGAGCGACTTTGGGTGAAGGACGCCGGGAACGCGCGTTATGTGGTGTTCAACATTTCAGGTGCTGATGCGACTGTTGTCGCGAAGCCGGCATTTGTTGTACCGCTGCCGCATCAGGATCCGAATTGGGGACCGCGGTTGTGGATTGATACAAGGAACAATGTGATCTCGATTGGGCACGTGACGGATCCGGACCGACCGACTCTTCGTTCCGTCAAACATTTTTTCGCCGATACGACGGGTCGTGTTGTTCAGACAATTGCTGAGCCAACACAAACTGAAGACGTCACGAAACCCATTGAGTACACGGTAGGTGACCGACTAAAGTCGACTACGTTGCTCCTGTACCAGCCGTTTGGCGCACGGGAACTGCGCGCGAACGGTCCGGATGGAGCATTTGCGTTGGCAGGATCTGGCAAGTACTCTGTGCGATGGTTTTCACCAACTGGCGAGCTGTTGCACACCATTACGCAGGAGCTTGTCGGACCGGAGTTGTCACTGATTGACCGCGCAGTTGGCGATTCGTCATTGGCGAACATTGCCAGAAACGCGAACACCACCGTTGGGTTGCTACCGTTCAAATTGCCGGAACGTAAGCCGCCACTGTACGCGATCTTTTTCGATGAGGATCGCCGGTTATGGGTGCAACACACGACGCTGCAGGGAATGGTTCAGCAGGCCGATGTCTACGGCCCGAACGGTGCGTTAGTATTTCGTGCGGCGTGGCCTGCTGGTATCAGAATTGCAACTGACGGATATGTGCGCGGCAATACGGCGTGGGGGCTGCAACTGGATGACAACGACGTGCCGCACGTTGTGCGGATGGAGTTCACTAGCGGGCGGTAGTTCGCGCCATCACAAACGCATTAACTGGCCACACTGTTCAGAACGAACTCGCTGTCTCAAAAGTTGGACTCGCCTGTCTCAATTTTCAGAAAACGCCTCCACCAGCCGATTGCATTACGCACCCTGCATTCGTGATTCACGCTTTCAATGTGACGAATTTGTTTAACACAACGATCGGTCGACGCTTCTCCCTTTCTGCACACTCGTGGCTATCTGCGCCTCCGCGCAATCAGCGTCCCGGTCAGTTGCCATTAGCTTCGCTTGCTGCAGCGACCATGCTCGTAGCGGGCGCCGTGAACGCGACTACGCAAACCGCGCCAATTCTGTCTCCGACGATCCTGTGGACGACCATCGACCGTGAAGACGTCACGATGTCCAGCGTGTCGCGCATTGCCGTTGACGCAAAACAGCGGGCGTATGTGGTTGAATCAAAAGAGAACGCGATTTATGTGTACGATGCGACCGGTGCGTACCTCAACAGGTTTGGGCGCAAAGGCGCGGGCCCGGGGGAATTCGGCAATCCCTGCTGCGCGGCGTTTGACGCGAAAGGGCGACTGTGGGTGCTGGATCTCGACCATTCGCGATACGTGGTCTTTGCACTTGCCGAGAATGGCAAAGCGGTGAAGGCAACGCCTGTATTCGTTGTGGCTGCTCCAGCGTCAAACTCCAACTTTGGCGTACCAATCAACGTTGATCGCAGCGGAAATGTGACGTCGCTGGCAACGGTGCGTGAGGGCAACGATCCGCAGACGCTCGTCAAGCGATTCCTCGTTGATTCCACCAGCAAGATTGTGCGAACGCTGGTCGAACTTCCGCAGATCGACAACGTGACGCCGGCGTTTAAACATCGACTGCCGAATTCTCCCAATGGAGTAACAGTGTTTCTGTATCAACCATACGGTGCGGACGCGTTGCGAGCGGATGGGCCAGACGGAGTGTACGCATTGGTGGGAGCTGCTAAATACGTGGTGCGTTGGTTCTCCTCCACCGGCGCTCTGTTGCGAACGTTGACGCGCGATGTGAGAGGGCCGTTACTCTCGGCCAGAGAACACACGCGCGGCGATTCCTTGCTCGGGCGGGCCGCAACGCGTGGGCAAACATCCGTGGGCGTTCTGCCGTTTGCTGTGCCCGAGCGCAAGCCGCCAGTCCTCGCGTTGTTCTTTGACGCGGACGGTCGCCTGTGGGTAGAACGGAGTGTGGCTGACGGTGCCGCGCACGAGGCCGACGTGTACGCGATCAACGGCAACCTCGCGTTTCGTGCAACCTGGCCCGCCACTGTTGAACTGGCGAGCGCGGGATTTATTCGCGGCAACAGTGCGTGGGGAATTTCTCTGGACAGTGATGATGTGCCGCACGTCGTGAGACTTGAGTTCGCACCGTCAAAATAGCCGCTATTTCGAACACTGCGCCTGTGCTTCACTCCATCCGATAACGCCGTAACCAACACCCATCGCACAGGTCGCGCGTGTGCGTTTGTCGAGCGCAATTCCAAACCACCCGGTCTTGCTCGCGTCCACAATTGAAACCTGCATGCCGTCGGGAAGCTCGACGCGCAGTTTCTCGAACGTGCTGGTGTAGGTGTTGCCGTCGCTGTACACCCCTTCCTGCTTGCCAATCATGTTGCGCAGCACTTTGATGAGCGCGGCTTGCACTGGTGCGCGTTCGGCGTCGGTCGGAGATGGCGTGGTGCCCAGCGCGGTTTTAGCGGCGGAGATCGCGCCGGCGCGCAACGGTTGCCGCATGATCTGAGGAGCGTCGTCGGCATCGAGCACCGCACCAACGGCCACAGTGTCATTCGCGAATTCCAGACGGAACGCTGTCGGGAACTGGAAGGCTGAGCGTTTGCGTCCAGCGCGATCAAACACAGTCCACTGTGTTGATGAAAATGTCGGCGCCGCCCACAAATCGCCGTTGCTCACCTGGCGGATGATGAGCGGTTGCCCTTGCATCTGCACGCTGACTTGCGAAATGGATTCAGCCAGTGGAGTGCTCGCACCATCGATCGAGGCGTTGAGCACAATCGCGCCGTTTGAAACCCACGCCGCGCTTTGCGAGAAGGCGGCTGCTTCCGGGCCAACTGCCAGAATGCGAACGAATACACCGTTCGGCGATAGCAGTGACCAGCGCTTCAAGGACGCATCATACGCGACGATGGAATCGCCACGATAGCCGACAAAGTTCGGCGCCGCTTTGTATTCGCCTGGACCCGCGCCGGCACGCCCAATTTGTCGCACCGATCCGTCGCGCGATTCGCGGACGTTGAGCGTGACGGGTTTGACATCGGCAAACAGCAACGCGCCGTCGTTCGCGATGCGAATGCCTGCGAGCCCCGCGATATCAAACGGCTCGCCGTCGTTCGTCAGCAGAATGCAGCTGGCCGTACTCGATGCCGCGACGCGCAGTTTCGGCGCCGCACTCTGCGCATCAAGCGAGGAACGTGACGCACATGCCAGGAATGTGACGGCCAGAAAGTAGGCGCGCGAGCAATAGTTGGGCATATTCGGGACGTGGGTGAGGGTTTCCACGTTGACGACTGTTGACGGTGGCGGTGCGTTACGCAAAGCGCCTTTTCGGCTGCAGTCTGTTTTTCGGCCCTTAGGCTGCACTCTGTTCTTCGGCTCTCAGGCTGTAACCGCTTTTGGGCTTTTCAGCCTTCCGGCTTGTTTCAACGGTCGCCTTGCAGTTCGGACAATACCCCGCCCCCTCCTCGGCCTCCACGAGGGCCTGCAGTACCTCCCGCCGATCCCAGCACGTCACACAATACGGACCGCGCACATCGGTGTCACTGTTGACCACAAAATACGCCTCATGCACCCGCTGAAGCCGACGCGCCGTTGTCAGACATCCACGTAGTCTCGCGGCTTCATCCTGCATCAATCGCGTTTCCATCTGCTGCTCGAGCACCTGCACCTGGAGGTGCAGCAATTGCCCTTGCAGGTCGAGTAGCCCCTGAGAGATCGGCGCAAGGCCAAGGGACTGCGCAGTTCCGCGCAGAATTCGAAGCAAGTCCAGAACGTTGCTGAATTGTATCATGTCGTGACGTGATTTCTCAACAAACCAGGAGTGCGTGGCCGAGCGCAGGGGCGCGAGACGAAACGCGGGCATCTTCAGGGACTGATCGAGCCGAGCCGCATCCCTTCTGATTGTCGGGCCTGAGGTCTTTGTAGAACGCGGCACAACGTTACCGATAGATTACGACATGATACTTTCGGTCACCTTTCGCGCATTTCTTGCCCACGGCGTGAGGTCGAACTAACTCGTGGCCGCACGATTGACCCAGTCGGACGTCTGGGCCCGCCCCGCTGCGCACCCCGCATTGTCGGCCACTGTCACGCACGTCTGGCGAATTCCGCTGGATCAGAGTGACGCAGTGGATGCGCATTTACCCCTGCTCTCGTCCGACGAAGCCGAACGAGTTCGGCGATTCTATTTCCCGCATCACGGTCGACGCTATGCGATTGCGCACAGTGCATTGCGCCACATTCTTGCCGCCTATGCCGATGTCGATCCGCGCGCGTTGCAATTCAGTACCGGCGAACACGGCAAGCCCGAACTCGCGCACGGTGGCGTGATCAACCCAGCGACGTTGCACTTCAATCTTTCGCACTCGGGCGATCTGGCGTTGCTCGCCGTCGCCAGTCACGGTGCGGTTGGTGTGGATGTCGAACAATGGCGGTCGAACGTGCAGCACCTCGAAATTGCGGAGCGATTTTTTTCGCCGTACGAACGTGATGCACTGCGGTCGTTGTCCAATGAGGAGGCCATTCTTCGCGGATTTTTCTCAACGTGGTCGCGCAAGGAAGCGTACCTCAAGGCGACGGGGCACGGGATTGTGCGCGGCTTGCATCACTTTGACGTGACGATGGAAACTTCGGTCGCGCCCGCGCTTTCGTCCTCGCCAAACCGTTCGCTCGTATCGCCCGCCCGACTCATCGCCGATCGCCTCGATCCGGAGGCATTGACCCACTGGGTCATGGCGCATATCGACGTTGGCCCGGGGTATTCCGGCGCACTGGTTTCCACTCGCGCAGAGGGTGGTGCCAAGGGTGCCAGGGGAGCCAGGGGTGCCGAGGGTGCCGAGGGTGCTGAGGGTGCTGAGGGTGCTGAGGGTGCCGAGGGTGCCGAGGGTGCCGTTGCACTGTTCGAGTCGCCATATATCTGAAGGTTGTATCCCACCTCTGAGAGACCACTCCGTGCCCCCGTATCGCTCTCGCACTACCACGCATGGCCGCAACATGGCCGGCGCCCGCGGCCTCTGGCGCGCCACCGGCATGAAAGACGGCGACTTTGGCAAACCGATTATTGCGGTCGCCAACTCGTTCACCCAGTTCGTGCCCGGTCACGTGCACCTCAAGGACATGGGGCAGTTGGTGGCGCGCGAGATTGAAGCCGCAGGCGGGGTAGCCAAGGAGTTCAACACTATTGCCGTGGATGACGGCATCGCGATGGGACATGATGGCATGCTGTACTCGCTGCCGTCGCGCGAGCTCATTGCCGATAGCGTGGAATACATGGTGAACGCGCACTGCGCGGATGCCGTGGTGTGTATTTCCAATTGCGACAAGATCACACCAGGCATGTTGATGGCGGCGTTGCGTCTCAACATTCCCGCCGTGTTCGTGTCCGGTGGCCCGATGGAAGCGGGCAAATACCTCAAGGACGGCGTGTCGACGAAACTTGACCTCGTGAGCGCAATGGTAGCAGCCGGCGACGACGATGTCTCCGACGAAACTGTTGAAGAGATGGAGCGTGCGGCTTGTCCAACCTGTGGGTCGTGTTCCGGCATGTTCACCGCGAATTCGATGAATTGTTTGACAGAGGCGCTGGGCCTTTCGCTAGCGGGCAATGGTTCCACGCTCGCCACGCACGCGGATCGTCGTCGCCTGTTTCTCGATGCGGCGCGCATCATCGTGCAAATCACGAAGCAGTATTACGAGAGTGACGACGAAAGCGTGCTGCCGCGCTCCATTGCGACGTTCGAAGCGTTTGAGAATGTCGTCGCGCTGGATGTTGCGATGGGTGGATCAACCAACACGGTGTTGCATTTGCTGGCCGCCGCGCACGAAGCGGGCGTGAATTTCACGATGTCCGATATCGATCGCATCTCGCGTCGTGTTCCGGTGTTGTGCAAAGTGTCGCCATCACTCGCAACTGTGCACATGGAAGACGTACATCGCGCAGGCGGCGTGATGGGAATTCTCGGCGAACTCGATCGCGGTGGATTACTTCACAAGAGCGCCGGATCGATTCACGCCGGCACGCTTGGCCACGCGCTCGATCGTTGGGACATTCAACGCACGCAAGTCAAAGCGGTGCATGATTTCTTTCGCGCGGCACCGGGTGGTGTACCAACGCAGGTCGCGTTTAGTCAGGACCGTCGTTACGACACACTCGATACTGATCGCACTGGGGGTGTAATTCGTGACATGGCCAACGCGTATTCAAAAGACGGCGGACTTGCGGTGTTGTACGGTAACATTGCCGAAGATGGTTGCATTGTAAAAACCGCGGGCGTTGACGAATCGATTCTGAAATTCTCCGGACCGGTCAAACTGTTTGAGAGTCAGGATGATGCGGTTGATGGGATTCTGAACGGCGGTGTGGTGAAGGGGGACGTTGTCGTGATTCGCTACGAGGGACCGCGCGGCGGGCCGGGCATGCAGGAGATGTTGTATCCCACGAGTTATCTCAAGGCGAAACACATGGGCGCGGAATGTGCGCTGGTGACCGACGGACGTTTCTCCGGCGCGACATCGGGATTGTCCATCGGACACGTGTCGCCCGAAGCTGCGGAAGGTGGTGCGATTGGTCTCGTGCAACAGGGCGACACCATCGACATTGATATTCCGAATCGCACGATTCATCTGCGCGTCGACGACGCCGAAATGGCCGCTCGGCGCGCGCACGCCGTTGAGCGCGGGTGGATTCCGGCGCATCCACGCAAGCGCAACGTGACGGCCGCACTGCGTGCCTACGCATCGATGACGACCAGTGCGTCGTTGGGTGCCATTCGAAAGATCTGATTTCAGTTTCGCTATACAACAAGAACGCCCCGGCCAGATGGTCGGGGCGTTCTTGTGAGCGAGACGCAGTGTTCAGCCGACAGATCTGAAAATAGCGATGCCGTTTTTGAACCCGCTGTTGCCAGGGAGGCTCAATGCACGCAATTGGCATGGTACTGTTTTCGCGCCGCAATTTTGAACGCCTGCTGATTATGCACCAGGCTCCAACTATTGAGGCAGGCGCAGAACATAAATGAAGAGTGAGAGTGTGATAGGCGCCACACACCGTGATCGTCGAGTCAGGCCCGGACATTCGGGTAGCAGAAGATCATAGTGAATGGCAGCGCGACATTGGCGACCGGGTCAATTCGCCGCCGCCAGATTTTGCGAATTGATTGACTTTTGCGGGCGGGGGGGTAAGCTGACAAACCGGAGTCCGGTTTTCGGGTTATAGGAGGGTCCGCAATGCATCCTACGCAAATCTGGAACCGATGGGATTTCTCTTCTCGTGTGACAACTGCGCTCCCCCGGTTGTACGCGCTCGCCCGCAACTGGATTCATGATCGGGACGATGCGACGGACCTCGCAAACGAAGCCATAGCTCGAGCATGGCTCCGTCGCGATACGCTCCGCGCTCCACAGGCCTTTGACGCCTGGATTGACAAGATATGTCGCACCGTATGCCGTGATTACGTCCGTCATGCACGCCGCGTTCCAACGATCACCCTGCACGCGGCTTCTGATCGGTCTCATTGTTTAGCCACGCCCGATTGTTCTCAGGCAGACGATACAGCACGCGATGAGAAGCGCGAAACGCTATTGCACCTCGTGTATGCGCTCCCACGTGAGCAGCGGCGGGTTGTTCTTGCGTTATTCATTGATGGTCTCAGTGTTGACGAAGTTGCAAGGCGTTACGGCAAGCGACCAGCGACCGTAAAGAATACGGTTGCGCAAGTTCGCAAGAAGTTGCGAGCACATGCTGACCTGAGCGACTAGGCCGATTTTGCAATTGTTGCTCTTTCATTTATGTGAGAACACACTGCCTGCACATCCATCGCACGGTCGCACACGTCCTAACCTTGCTGACCATCGCAACGGTCGGGGCGGGAGCTCAGGACGACGCTTTTCCACTGCGCTTCACGCCGCGTACGGTCATCGGCGCCGATGCATTTCTTGAGCGGCCGATCGGTGCGGCCATCGCTCCCGACGGGGGATTGATCATATCCGATTTGGGAAGCAAAAAGATTTTGAAGTTCCGCGGCGACGGCACTCTTCAATGGCGCGTCGGCGGTGCGGGGAGCGGCCCAGGGGAGTATATCGCTCCTTCGCGTGTCGTCGCGATGTTTGATGGGACTGTCCTCGTATACGACGTTGGTCGGCCACAGCTCACCCGACTGAATGCCGACGGCGCGTACCGGGACATGGTCGAGCTCAATGTAGGCTTTTTGATCGTCGACAACATCGTCGGGCTCTCAGGCGGCGAAGTTGCGGTCAGTGGAATTGCCAAAGCCGGTGCCGGTGCTGACACCGCAGCTGCTATACACGTTTTCGACGCTAACCTTCGACATGTTCGGTCATTCGGCCCATTGCCGATTATGAAAAACCCATCGCTCATGCCGTATTGGGGGGCGGGGGGACTGAGTGTCGGGCCCAGCGGTGAACTCGTGTTCACCCGGCGTCATCCGTACGAGATTTATCGGTATACGGTGGATGGACGTTTGTTATCCACGGTTCGCTCGACGTTGCCGTTGTCGGGCAGCCCTGATGACGCCTTCGCCACCCGTACCTCGGGCGGTACTACCACCATGAGCGCGCCAATTGGGATAACGCTCACGCGCAAGGCCTACGTGCTCGCGGACGGTCGTGTGCTCTCCGGTCGTATCACGGGGACCACCGGCACACTTGACCTATTTTCGGCATCGGGAGCCGAACTCGCGACCCGCCAAGGGTTGCCTGAGGGCTGGCTTCAAATTGCCGCGTACGATCCGCTTCGTGGCATGATCTGGGTGTTCGGCGAAGTGAACGATGTACCCGTCCTACTCCGGCTCGCGGTTCAGTAGGACTGCAGTCACACAATTTCAGACTCAGGCCTCCCAAGTGAAAAACCTGAGATTCGCAGTGCTATTCGCAGCCATCGGCTTCACGGCCATCGCGATTCTGCCGAGTGCCGCCTCTGCACAATGTACCGAGAAGTGTTTGGGAATCCTGAACGAAGGCGGTGGATGGATGGGATACTCGTGCGTGTTGGGCACGCAGGGTCACGATTGCCAGGCCCAGTATCTGGAGTGCCGAATCACCTGCACCAATTGCGGTTGCGACACCGAAACTGTCCTTGAGCCGGTGCTTGACGCGGACGGCCTCCCGGCCGGCGTCACTGAGCGGTGCCGGATTACTGGCAAAATTATGCGTGTCAAGTCTGTGGTTAGTGTGCAGGTCGGCGCCGCTCTAGCTCGAGCGCCCCAAGTGCGAGAAAAGGAACGGGCCGAAAATTCGAGTTGGTCTCCAACTCCTGAACAGCTTCGAAAATGATTCGCGCGTCGCGAATCAGCGGGTTGGTCTTCGCGCTCTTGACGACGCTTGGCGAGGGTCGAGCGTCCTTTGCTCAAACGGAATTTCCGTTCGAGCTCCACAATCCACGGATCTTTGGCGAAAGCGCAGAGCTCGGCTTACCGTTCGAGGCGGCGGTGGCGCGCGATGGGTCACTCATCGTAATCGACTGGGCCGTTCAGCAATTGCTGTCGTTCAGCCAAACCGGTCAACTGCAATGGAGGTCCGGACGCAAAGGTTCCGGTCCAGGAGAATTCCAGCAGCCGTACCGTGTGGTGCCTCTCGCCGACGGAGCGATTCTGGTCTACGATTTGTCCAAGCCCGGGCTGACGCGCCTAAATGCCGAAGGCACGTACCGAGACGAGGTTCGCTTGGACGTGGTGTTTCGTGATGTCTCAACGATGATAGGGCTTCGCGATGGCGGCCTCGCTGTCGCGGGCCTCGCTTCGCCAGGTTCTCCTGCCGACACGAACGCCGCGGTTCATATATTCGACAAGGAATTTCGATTCGTTCGGTCCTTTGGACCGCTGCCCACAGTTCTGAATCGTGCGGTCCTTCAAGACTGGGGTGTCGGTGCAGTTACGCTTGTGGCCGATGGATCCTTGGTATTCACTCGGCGACACCCGTATGAGATCTACCACTTCACACCAGAGGGCAGGGAGCTTTCTGTTGTCCGTTCGACGCTCCCCATCGTCGGCACTCCGGATGAAGCACTGACCATTACCACAAACGGCACGAAAACGACGAGGCGCGTCAATCCGAAGGTGACACTGCTAAGGCCTGCCGTCATGCTCGCCAACGGCAGCTACTTATGCGGACGCATCGACCGAGGCTATTCGACGCTCGACCTGTTCGCGCCGGACGGTCGAATCTTGGGCGTACGGAAGCTGCCCGACGATTGGAAGGGGCCGGTCAAGTACGACGCAATTCGCAACACCCTTTGGGCATTTGCACTGCGCGACGAAGCGCCGGTCTTGCTCAGATATACTCCTCCCGAGCGTAAACCCAACCAATGAGGATCACATGAAGCGTGTTCACCTGCTCCTGTCTGCAACGTTGTCGCTTGGGGCAATGTCCGCCATACCCGCAACGTCCCAGGCGCAATGCGTCGAAAAGTGCGTTCTCGTGAGGGATGAGACGGGACCCATCGGTCACGGCTGCTTCGCTGGCACGGCGGGCCACGGATGCGTGGCAACCGTTTGGGAATGCACGATCAACAGCGCCGACTGTGGCGACGAAACGTTGGTTGACAACGTCGTACTCGATGAGGATGGACGGCAAGCGGCTACCGCCGTTGTCTGCCTTAGTGCAAAGCAGGTGGTCAAGCTTGCAGTGGTTGCCTCAAACGCCAGTGCGGCTCGATCCGTGACGCTTCGGCGTGCAACTGCAAGCAGCGGTGGCCCGCAGGTGGACCGCGCCTCAATGTTGCGATCCGAATCGGCACGACGCTGAGGCCTTGACGCGACAACGCACCAAACAAAAACGCGCCGGCCGGATGGTCGGGGCGTTTTGTTTGATGTGCAGAGGAAGCGGTGGGATTCGAACCCACGGAACCCTTGCGGGTTCGTCAGTTTTCAAGACTGAAGCGATCGACCACTCCGCCACGCTTCCGGTGTTGCGTCGGCCGAAGCCGTCTCACAATGTAAACGAGGCGGGGGGCCGCTACCAGCGCTGCGCTCTTGGTATTGGATGTCCACCTTTCTTCCCTCAGTGATGCAACCTGAAATAGTCACACCCGCACGTGTACTTGCCAGTCGGACCGTCGCGCGTCGCTTCACCATCACGACGGGTGCTACGGCAGCGCTCCTGTCGCTGCAAGCATGCCGCGACTGTGTCTCTATCGGAGTGTTCG
>Ga0335397_10004147_pt1 | contig 19224 bp, 16 predicted proteins | sample MAT04_FD_205740 | JGI IMG/M metagenome (GOLD analysis project Ga0335397, IMG submission 205740) | Freshwater microbial communities from Lake Fryxell liftoff mats and glacier meltwater in Antarctica - MAT-04 (spades assembly) (version 2) ... | reverse complement strand
ATCTTGGACGACATTGGGTACATCCAGCAGGACAGGGACGAGATGGAGGTGCTCTTCACCTTCCTCGCCGAGCGCTACGAGCGGCGCAGCGTCGTCATCACCAGCAACCTGGTCTTCTCGCAGTGGGGCCGGATCTTCAAGGACCCGATGACAACCGCGGCCGCCAGGTCCGAACTGACAGGAGGTCACCACCGCAAAGCCACATCCACGCGACTACGACGAAGTGAATGAAGTCAGGTCAACCGATCGGGAAGTGTAGTTGTCGTCGATCAGGAAGTGCAGTTGACGCTGAGCAATGCGGAGCTCGACGACGAAGTCTGAGCAGCCCTCCTTCCTCCGACGCTGAGGAGAACGCCCACGATCGCCCAACACCAGCCTTTCGTGGGTTCTCGATGACATTGGGGTCGAAACGGACTGCGCGAAGCGAGAGCCGGCGACGATGGTGGTGACGTCGGGGTAGGTCGAGCGACCCGTGGCGGCAATCCTGACATGCAAGTCCGAGCTGAAGACCCCGCAGAGGGGGCTTGCCTGACGAGGCAGGGAAAGTCAGGCGTCGATGAACGCGAGGACGAGCTTCGCGCACGCCTCGGGCGCTTCGATCGACAGGTCATGCCCGGCGGCGGGGATTCGCTCGAACCGCGCGTCGGGGATGTCGCCGAGCAGCTCGCGATGAGAGCGCCCGGTGAGCAGGGGGTCGAGCTCGCCTTCGACCACGAGCGTCGGGGCGTTGATCCGCTTCAGCTCGGACAGCGCGTCATGCCTCGCGGCGGCAGCGAGCATCGTCAGCAGGCCGCGGTGCGAAGCGGGGAAGCGCCGCGCGAGCTCCTGCACGCGAACGACTTCCTCCGGGTGCTCTTGCCGGAACTTGCGCGAGAGAATCTGGGTGACGAGGTGCGCCTCTGCCTCGGCGGGCGCACGCACGAGAGCGCGCGCGATCGACAGCCCGCGGAACACGGCGCCCGCCCGGACCTCGAGCCCTTTGGGCATCGTGGAGGCGAGCACCAGCCGGTCGACCCCAGCCGGCGAATCGAGCGCAAGCCAGGTGGCGACCATTCCGCCCAGCGAAAGCCCGAACACATGCGCGCGGTCGATGCCGAGGTGGTCGAGCAGCGCGCGTGCGTCGGCCGCCATCGTGCGCGTCGTCGTGTTCAGCGGCGCCGCGCTCGACTGCCCGGTGCCGCGCGCGTCGAACGAAATCACCCGCGCCTTTTCCTCGAGCAGCGCGGCGAAGCGGTGCCACGACACCATGCTCCCGCCGACGGGGCGCACCAGCAGCAGCGCCGGGCCTTCCCCCCGCACCGCGTAGGCGAGGTGGCCCCCGCCCTTCAGGTCGGCCTGCCCAGTCACTGTGCCTCAGCGGCGAGCGCGTCGAGCGCGGCCTGCATCTTTGCCCGCACCCGCTCGCGCACGTTCGCCGGCTCCTCGTCCGGGTGGGGGATGATTGGCGGCAGCACCCGCAGCCGCACCTGAAACGGCAGCGGCAGGTACGGCAGCCACGGGCCGATCGCCAGGCCCCACGGCAGGGCGAGCGCGAGGGGAAACCGCTCGAGGCGTGCCCAGCGCTGCAGGTCGAGCGCGCGCGCGATCCACGCGCCGTCGTCGAAGATGTACGCGCTGCGGTGGGCGCCGTGCGCGACGATGGGGACAATCGGCACGCCGACGCGCTGGGCGACCTTGACGAAGCCGGTGCGCTTGCCGAGCACAATCTCGTCGCGCTGCCGCGTGTGCCGGTACGCCTCGAGATCTCCGCCCGGGTAGACGAGCGCCTGCCCGCCGGCGCGCAGCACCTTCTCTGCGTTCTGCGGTGAGGCGCGAATCGCTCCGACCTTCTGCATCAGCCGGCCAAGCGGAGTGAGCTGCCGCATCGCGAAGTCATGGGCGAGCGCGTAAAGCGGAGCGTGCGGCCCGACGGTCTCCCACAGCGTCGCCATCGTGCACGCGAGGTCCGGCCCGCTGATGCCGCCGTTGTGGTTCGAGACGAAGAGCGCCGGCGTCCGCGGAATGTGCTCGAGCCCGTCGCGCTTCAGCCGCAGATAGTGGCGGTTGAGCCGGCGGGCGACGGGCAGCAACGCCCGGATGACGCGCGGATCACGGCGATCGAGGCTGTCTGGTTCGTAGGGCACTTTCGAACGCAGCCTCGCACGTCGCGCCTCTGGTCGGCGGGTCAGGGCGTCGGGGGCACGAAAGGCTGTTCGCCCGTCTGCGGCGCGCACGCGTACTCGAGGTCGACGAGGTTCACGATGCCGAGGGTGAAGACCGACAGCAGCGAGTACCCGTAGTTTCCCGATACCCGCACGTTCACCAGCCCATGGCCCTGCTGCGTGCACTGGCACTCGAACGTTCCCGCTTCACACGGCACGCCCTTGCCGACCGGCGCCTGAATGTCCGTGAAGGGCGTCACCACCCGCGTCGCGCGCGTCGTCGTGGTGCCGCCGACCTCGTCGAACCGCACGTGGTAGCAGCCCGTGAGAAGAAGCATCAGCAGCGCGCGCTTCATGGCGTCAGCCCCAGGGCCCTGGTGAGCTGGCTGCCGAACACTTTTCCTGTCGGGCACGTCGTCTTCCGCCCCTGCACCCACGCCTCGACCGCCTCGGCTCCGTACATCGCGTCGAGCCGCGCGCGCGTCAGCCACCCATTGCCGACCAGCTGGCCGAGGTGAAGCGCGAACGGAATACCGGTGGCCTCCAGCGCATCCAGCAATCCGGCCAGCAACTCTTCCGTGCCCGGCACCGCCAGGCAGCCCCACTCGAAAGTAAAAGTGCGCGGCCACCGCGCGGCCGACAGCGTCGCCTCCGACTTCAGCGTCTGGCGAATCGACAGCGCTCCAGCAATCGGCTTCGGCGCCGCGTGCACGTACTTCAGAATCTCGCCGAGCATCGCGCGCGCGTCCGTCGACGACACCGCAATCTCCATCCCCAGCGTCGGAGCGTGGGTCAGCGCCAGCGGGTACGCGACCGGGAAGGGCCCCTGCGCCTCGCGCCCCCCGTAGAGCACCGGAATCAGCAGGTCCATCAGGCCGGGGATGTCGGCAGGGGACGCTGAGGCGAAGGTCGCGAGGATGTTCGACAGGTCCGCGTCGTTGAGGCTCACGCCCGGGCCGCCCAACGTCGTCGCAGTTCCCTGCGGCATCGGGAAGAGCTGGGTCACCCAGGCGGCCCCGCTGCCGCGCCACTTCCCGTCGGTCTCCTTCATCCGGTACGGGTTGATGACTGCCGCGAAGTCCAGCGGGCGACCAGCGCCGATGCGCGCGAAGTCGTTGTCGAAGGTCGCCGCGTCGAGCGCGTCGTCGAAGTCCATGCGCGTGCGCGACAGCTTCACCGCGTAGGCCGGCGCCGTCTCGAGCACGACCGCGTAGATGACGCCGAAGGCGCCCAGCGAGACGACCGCGTGGTTGAACAGCGCGTCGTCCCTCACCACCTTCACGTGCGCCGCTGTCAGCATCGCCTCCATCGAGTCAGAGATGACGCGCCGCGCGCCGCCGCGCTCGAGCCAGAACAGCGAGCCGTCTTCGCCGACGAGGTACAGCGCGCGCACCATGTCGGGGAAGCCCTGCTGATCCACGAAGCCGCCCTTCGTGCCGGTGGAGATGGCTCCTGCAATCGTCTGCCCACAGTTGCCGCCCATCGCCTTCAACGAGCGCCCCGCGCCCTCCGCGTACGCAATCAGCTGCTCAATCGACGTGCCGCCCTGCACCTGCACCAGCGACACCGCGTCGGCGGGATTCGCGAGGTGCGATGGGTTGAACCCCAGCTTCTTCGCCATCGCGCGGATGTCGATCATCGCGCCGGTGTTGACCGCCGCAGCAGAGAAGGACCAGCGCGCCCCGGAAGAGCTGAGGCTGCCGCCTGTCGCGCCCACCTCACGAATCGCCCACACAATCGCCTTCAGGCCGACATTCGCGTCGTTGGTCAGCCCGTTCGTCAGCACGTAAAGCGCACCGACAGGCGTCTGCAGGTTGCCGCCGTAATTCCGCCACGCCGCGTTCGTCTGCTTCACCACCCCTGCGGGCATCGGTCCAGCCACTGGATTTGCCATGAGTCCCCCCCTTCGGATCCTCATTCTGCGTGGCATGATGCGCCCGTGTCGCGCGTCATCGCATGCCTGTTGATCTCGGCCCTGCCGTGCACTGCCGTCGCGGCGGCCAACCCTTCAGACCTGCAGAAGAAAGCCCGCGCCCGGATGAAGAGCCTCGACTTCGAGGCCGCACTGCCTCTGCTCGAACAGCTGCGCGAGCTGCCCAATGTCGCCGCCCCGCTGCGCGCGCAGAACGAGGTCGACCTCGGCATCACCTTCGTGAACCTCGGCCGCGCGGAAGATGCGCGAAGGGCTTTCGACGAGGCGCTGATTGCCAACCCCGAGGTGCCGCTGCCTGCCGGTGTGCCACCCAAGATTCGAAAGCTCTTCGAAGACGTCAAGGCCGCGCGCGCCGTCGCTCCGCTGCCTCCGCCCCCTGCGGTCACCGTGCCGAAGGAAGAGCCCGCGCCGCCGCCGGTCGCCGCTGTCGTCGACCCCGTGGTGGTGCAGAAAGAACGAATGGTGCTCGCCCCCGTCGTGCTGCTCGGCGCTGGGGCCGTCTTCATTCTCGCTGGCGCCAGCACCGCCTTCGCCGCCCAGAGCGCCGGCCACGAGCTCAGCGAATCGCTTCACACGTCGGCCGAGGCGCAAGCGTTGCTGTCATCGCGCGCCTCGTTGGGCACGTCGAGCTACGTCTGCTACGGGCTGGGCGCTGCACTGGCCATCACGGGCGCCGCGCTGTTCGTCTTCTCGGGCGGCACCACGCAGGTCTCTGCCTTCGCCACCCCTGGCGGCGGCGCTGTCTCGGTTCAGGGAGCCTTTTGAAAGCAGCCCTCTTCCTCGTCGCCGTCGCCACGCTCACCGCGTGCCCTCCGTCGGGGCCCGTCACCATCATCTGCCGCAGCAACAGCAACTGCCCGACCGGCCAGGGCTGCAGCAGCAACGGCATCTGCGAACCGGGCATCGTGGGAATGAACGGCGCGCGCTTCGCCGTCAGCCCCAGCACCGCGAACGTCGTCCTCGGCAGCACGGTGAAGCTGGTGGCCACCCTCGACGGCATGGTCGTCGCCGCGACGTGGTCGGTGGCAGACGGCAAGGGAAACATCGACGCCGAAGGCACGTACACCGCTCCGGCCACGCTTCCGGCCGACAATGTCGCCACTGTCACTGCCGCTCGCACCGACGACCCGAGCACCACCGCCACGGGGCTCATCGCGCTGCACCCCGTCTTGCCGCTGCCCGCCCTCACCAGCATCACGCCGAACACCGCGAACGCCGGCGCGCTTGACCTCGTGCTCACCGTCACCGGCACCGACTTCGGCCCGACCACCGACGTCCTCTTCGACGGCGTGCGCGTGCAGACCCGCTACGACTCATCGACGCAGCTCACCGCCACCGTGCCCGCCGCCGAGCTCGCGAACGGCCGCGTCGCCATCGTCACCGCGCGCACCCCGGGCCTGGGCGGGACGTCGTCCGGAGCGTCCTTCACCATCAACAACCTCTCGGCCTCGCTGGGCGCCATCACGCCGGCCAGCGCGCTCGCCGGTGCTCCGTCGGTGAGCCTCGTCTTGAGTGGAGCGGGCTTCGCGCAGGGCGCCGTCGTCACCTTCGGCGGCACCGCAGTGCCCACCACCTTCACGTCGACTTCGCAGCTGGGCGCGATGGTGCCGGCGGCGCAGCTCGCCAAGTCGGGTGTCTTCACCGTCGCGGTTCGCAACCCCGCGCCCGGCGGTGGTGGAGCGGGCGACCAGGTCTTCCGCGTCGACGCCGTCATCAAGACGGTCGCAGGCGGCTTCACGGGAGACAACGGCATCGCTGCCTCGGCTGCGCTGAGCCGCATCACGTGGATGGCGTTCCACCCGGTGACGAACGAGCTCTACTACTCAGAGCCCGAACGCCACCGGGTGATGAAGATTGATCTAACGGGCCGGGTGAGAAAGGTGACCGGCACGGGCGTGTGCGGCTTCTCGGGCGACGGCGCCGCGGCGAGCCAGGCCGTCATCTGCACGCCGCGCGGCCTGGGCTTCGACCCCGCGGGAAACCTCTTCTTCGCCGACGGGGGCAACGCGCGCCTTCGCAAAATCGACACGCTCGGCACCATCACCACCGTCGCGGGCACGGGCACCTGCAACTACGCGGGCGAGGGCGTCGCCGCCTCGACTTCCGTCGGCGACATCACCGACGTCAAGGTGGCGGCGTCGGGGAACATCTACTTCAGCGCGATTGGCTGTTCGAGCAACCACCGGGTGCGCCGCATCGCGAACGGGGTGACGACGAACATCGCAGGCAACGGCCTCAGCGCGGTCACCATCAGCGGACTGCCGGCGGCGACGAACCCGCTCAACAACCCGGTGGCGATCGAGGTCGACGACGCCGAGAACCTGTACCTCGCCGAGTTCGATTCGCACCGCATTCGCTTCGTCGGCGCGAACGGGCTGATTCAGACGGTCGCTGGAAACGGCGGCACGACGCCTTTCACCGACGGCGTGCTTTCGACCACCAGCAGCGTGCAGAACCCGCGCGGCCTCGCGCTCGACAACGCGGGAAACCTTCTCGTCACGTCCTACAACGGGCTGCGCCTGCGGAAGGTCACCGCGGAGGATGCAGGAGTCACCGACGGAGGCGTGCGCACCATCTCGACCGTCGCAGGCACCGGCGTCGCGGGCCTCAACAGCGGCGATGGGATGAGCGCGTTGATGGCGAAGGTCGGCCATGTCGCAGCGGTCGCGCTGTCGAACGACGGTGGCGTGTACTTCTCGTCGACCTCGGACGTGGGCGCCGCTCCCAATTCGATTCGCCGCCTCGACAGTGCGGGCAACGTGCAGCTGTTCGCCGGCATCTTTCCGCCCAACGCCACCGCGCTCGACTCGTTCTTCTATCGGCCGTACGGCGTCGCGCTCGATGCGACCGGGAATCTCTACGTCAGCGACCGCGAAGGCGACCGGGTGTGGAAGGTCGACGCGGCGGGCGCGGTGACGATGTTCGCGGGCACGGGCCTGCGCGGCTTCAGTGGAGAAGGCGGGCCGGCGACGCAGGCGGCGATCAGCCAGCCCGAAGCGATTCAGGCCGACACCAACGGCGACGTCTACTTCGTCGACAGCGGCAACGGGCGCATTCGCAAGGTGGACGCGAGCGGGAACATCGCGACGGTCGCGGGCGGCGGCTCGACGCCGGGGGGCTGCAGCACGAACGGGGTTCCAGCGACGGCCCCAATGGGCGCGGGCACGGCGTACAACTGTTTCGGCGACGACTACTTCGCGACGGCCGCGGTGCTGGTCGGCCCGCGCGGGTTCCTGAAGGCCGGCAGCACGCTGTACGTCACCGAGTACGACGTCTCGACCTCCGTGTTCCGCGGCAACCGCGTGCGGAAGGTGAACCTAACCACCGGCGTCATCACCACGATTGCGGGCGGCACCGCGTACGGAAACAACAACGGCTTCTCCGGCGACAACGGGCCGGCGACGGGCGCACTGCTGTTTCAGCCGGTGGGCCTCGCGATGGACGCGGCGGGAGACCTCTTCGTCGCCGACTCGGGAAACCGGCGGGTCCGCAAAATCAACCTCGTGAGCACGCCGATTGGAAACATCAGCACCATCGCGGGCACGGGCGCGCTGGGCTCGAGTGGAAATGGGGGGCCGGCGCTGGTCGCGCAGTTCCGGCGGCCGTGGTGGCTGGCCTTCGACGCAGCGGGCGCGCTGTACGTCAGCGATTTCGAGGCGCACAACATCCGGCGCATCGAGGTGGCGGGCACGGTGACTCCGATTACCGGAGCGCAGCAGTGTGCGACCTGTGCGGCGGGGCTCGCGGGTGACGGCGCGGCGGCGAAGGACGCGACGCTGTATCAACCGGCCCAGATTGCGGTATCCCCCACCGGTCAGTTGTTCATCGCCGATTCGCTGAACGAGCGGATCCGCGCGTTGGGGCCGTAACCGACAAACGATGGGTCAGATTGGCCGCTACAACGTCGAGCGTCTGCTGGCCCGTGGCGGCATGGCCGAGGTGTACCTGGGGAAGGCCGAAGGTCCCGGCGGCTTCTCGAAGGTCGTCGTCATCAAGCGGATTCTTCCCGAGCTCGCCGAAGACCCTCAGTTCATCGAGATGTTCCTTTCGGAAGCACGGCTCGCGGCACAGCTGAGCCACCCGAACGTGGTGCAGGTGTTCGACTTCGGCGAGCACGAGGGCCAGTACTTCCTGGCGATGGAATACGTGCGCGGCGAGACGCTGCGAACGCTGGTGCGCGCGTACCAGAAGCTGGGCCGGTTGGTTCCCGCCGAGGTCGCGGTGCGCGCGGTCATCGGCGTGTGTGAAGGGCTGCACTACGCGCACGAGCTCGCCGACGACGCGGGCGTGAGTCACAACATCGTTCACCGCGACGTGACGCCCGACAACATCATCATCAGCACCGCGGGCGTGCCCAAGCTGCTCGACTTCGGCATCGCGAAGGCCGCGACCAACGTGCACAGCACGGCGGCGGGCACGGTGAAGGGCAAGTACGCGTACATGGCGCCCGAGCTGATCCGCGGAGAAGCGGTGGGTCGGCAGCTCGACGTCTACGCGCTGGGCGTCACGCTGTACGAGCTGCTGTCGCTGAAGCGGCCCTTCGAGTCGGCCACCGAGCTCGGGCTGATGAAGCTGATTCTCGACGGTGGGGCGAAGTCGTTGACGGTGAGCGACGGTGTCGACGCTCGGCTCGGGGAAATCGTCGCGCTCGCGATGAACCCGAACCCCGCGGGGCGCTATGCCGACGCGCACGAGCTGCAGCTGGCGCTGGAAGATTGGTTGGCGTCCTCGGGGAAGAAGGCCTTCGCGACCGAGCTCGCCGCCGTGGTCGCCGAAGTGACGAGGTTGCGCGGAGGCCAGCCGAGCCTTGGGCGCCTCGACGCGGTGAAGGGGACGCCGGTTTCGGGCGTGCGGCACAGCTCGGGGTTGAAGGCGGCGATCGACTCCGCGGCCCCGCCTCCACCGCCCAGCATCACTTCAGGCGTCCGGCACCTCACGACTCCAGGCGCTGCAGGGGAGCAGCGCACGGTGGTCGGCGAGCCTCTGGAGGTTCGTCAGAACTCGCGGCGTCGTTTGATTGTCGCAGTCGGACTCGGCGTCGCTGCCTTCGCGCTCGTCGCTGGCATCGTGTTTTTTGTGACGCGGCCGCCAGCGGTCGTCGAGCTCGAGCAGCGCCGGCCGGTAGGCTTCGCAGAAGAGCCGCCCGAGGTGCCCGTGCCCGAGCCGGTGGGAGCGACCCCGCCGACGCCCGTGCCGGACCCCGAGCCGATCGCCGAGCCGGTGGTGAAGGTGCCGCCGTCGCCCAGGCCAGTCGTCGTTTCAACGCCGAAGCGGGTGAAGGGCGAAGACGGCTACCTCACGCTGCGCACGGACCCGTGGTGTGACGTCTATCTCGGCGGCGACAAGCTCGGCACCACGCCGCTGGTTCGCACGCCGATTCCGTCGGGGAAGTTGACCCTGGTGCTCCGCAATCCGCGTGCGGGAGCCAACCGCCGCCTGGTCGTCGTCGTCGAGCCGGGGGTCGAGCTGAAGCAGGCGCTGGTGATGCCGCAGGGGACGCTTGAGCTGTCGCTTCCTGCGGGAACCGAGGTGTCGCTGGACGGCCAGCCGCTGGGCAAGACGCCGATGGAGCCGCTGGACGTGGTCGAAGGGCGGCACGAGCTGAAGGTCGGAGGCGTGGCTCGCACGGTAAAGGTGAAGGCCGGGCAGCGTGAGGTTATCCAGTAGCCCGGGAGGCTTCTTCATGAAGCTCGCGAAGTCGCATGGACTGCGGTTGGAGCGGATCAAGTCCTCGCCGCGCTTCATCGACGGCACTTTCAAGAACACGCACGCGACGACGCAGCTGCAGAAGGGCACGGGCTTCAGCACGTTCGGCGAGTACTTCACGGGAAAGCAGACGCGCAGCCCACCTGCGCCGCTGCCGTCGGAAGATCCGCTGCCCGCGTGGCAGCAGGTGCCCGAGACGGGGCTGCGGACGACGTGGCTCGGGCACTCGACGGTGATGATCGAGATCGGCGGGGTTCGGATTGTGACGGATCCAGTGTGGGGCAATCGCGCGTCGCCAGTGAGCTTCGCGGGGCCGAAGCGGTTTCAGCCGGTGCCGGTCACGATTCCGGCGCTGCCGAAGCTCGACGCAGTCATCGTCTCGCACGACCACTACGACCACCTCGACTACCCGACCATCGTGCAGCTCGCGAAGATCGACGTTCCGTTCTTCACGTCGCTGGGCGTGGGCAAGCACCTCGAGGCGTTCGGCATCGCTGCGTCGCGGATTACCGAGCTTGATTGGTGGGAAACGGCGACGGTGCCGCGCAGCGAGGTGACGATTACTGCCGCTCCGTCGCAGCATTTTTCCGGGCGCGGCGTGTCCGATAGGAACCACGCGCTGTGGTCGTCATTCGCGGTGAAGAGCGCGAAGCACTCGGTCTTCTTCAGCGGCGATACGGGGCTCACCAACGAGTACGAAGAGATTCGGAGGCGGCTGGGTCCGTTCGACGTGGTGATGCTCGAGGTCGGCGCGTTTCACCCGAGCTGGGGCGACATTCACCTGGGGCCCGAGAACGCGTTGAAGGCGCTGAAGCTGCTGGGCGGCGGCATGTTGTTGCCGGTGCACTGGGGCACCTTCAACCTCGCCCTTCACGCGTGGGACGAGCCGGCTGAGACGCTGGTGAAGCTCGCGACCGCGGACGACGTGAAGCTGCTGATGCCGAAGCTGGGCGCGGCGTCCGAGCCGGCGCGGATCGAGGTGCTCGACCCGTGGTGGCGCAACGTGCGGCTGCTTCCGGGGTAGCTCACCACTTCCACCCGACGCCGAGCGAGCCGACAGCGCGTCGGTACGCGTAGCCGCCGAGTTGGTTGAAATAGAAGGCGAAGCGGAAATCGATGTCGAAGTGTTTGCCGAGCGGGTGGATGAGCTTGAGCGACGCGTAGTTCGCGTTCTCGTCGTCCTCGGCGACCTTCAAATCTGGTGAGCCGGGCTGCGCGTTGATGAGGCGCAGGCCCTCTGGGTAGTTGGCGAACTGCACGGCGCCGGCGAGCAGCAGGGTGAAGTCCCACGGCAGGCGAAGGCCGAGGGTGGCGGAGACGCGATGGCGGCGCCACGTCTCGGCGAAGCTGTTGCTGCTGCTGTCGATGTACGCGTACTGCGCGGTGAGGTGAAACGGGCCGCGGAAGGTGTAGCCGGCGGCGACCGAGATGACGGCGTCCTGGCGGCGCGGGGGCGTGGGGTCGAACTGGCAGAGGACTTCGTTGGGGTCGCCGGTGTCGATGCGGACGCAGGCGTTGGCGTTGTGGCTGTGGGGCTCGAAGTCGCCGAGCAGGAACGCCGAGTGGCGCTTGTTGAAGCGGTAGAGCACCGAGACGCCGGCCGACGGGCCCCAGTGGCTCGAGCTGAAGAGGTTCCAGTAGAGGAAGCGGTGCGGGCCGGCGCGGACCTTGAGGACGATGTGCGCGTCGGGGGTGAACTCGACATAACCGTCGAGGCCGAGGTCGGTGTAGTCGCGTTGCGCGCCGCGGCGGTCTTTGGCGCGGCCCGAGAGGCCGACGGCGAAGTACTGGCCGAGCAGGGCGTTGGCGTCGACGAACGCAGACTGGATGAAGGTGTCTTCGGAGGTCGAGAGGATGAACTTCCGGCCGGCGATCTCGTAGCTGCCGAAGAGGCGAACATGCTCGGTGTCGATGGTGCCGTTGAGCGAGATGAGCGCTCCGGCGAAGGCGTCGATGGGCGTGCTGATGGTGGGCGAGACGAAATCGCGGCGCGGGTTGCTGTCGATGCCGACCCCGAGCCACGCGCGCGCGTTCCCGCTGAAGTCGGCCGCGTTGGCGGCCGCCGCTCCGAGCAGGATGAGAAGACAGAGCGCGCGTCGCACCGGGCCGCGGAACTTAGCGGAGGCCCGTGGCTACCAGTAGATCTCGGTTTCCCGTTCGATCACCCCGTTTCCGGTACCGAACACGAGGACACGGCCACTTGAAAGCATTCGCCGATCATCAGCCGGGACTTGCTGAGGAAGCCCTCAAGGCCTGCACCGCCTCGACCGGCCGTCTGCGACTTCATGTGCTGGTTCCCGCACCGCGTCGCCCCCGGCGTGCAAATCACCGCCCCCGCATCGGGCGTCGTGCAGGAGGCGAGCGCGAGACGAAATCGCGCCGCGGGTTGCCGTCGATGCCGACCCCGAGCCACGCTCGCGTGTTCCCACTGAAGTCGGCCGCGTTGGAGGCCGCCGCTCCGAGCACCCCCGGGCTACCCGTTTCGAAACGGTAGGGCCGAAAATGAACTACTTCGCCAGCGTGAAGTGGCCCGGGTCGCGGATGTACGTCGTGCCGGCGTCGGTGACTTCGTGGTGTTCGAGCTTGGCCCCGCCGTTGGTGACGCAGTAGTCGTACACCTTCGTGGTGGAGGCCCCGGCAACGTTGATCTGATTGGCCGCCGCGACGTACGACTCATTCGTAGTGTTCGACCAGGGGCGGGTCACATTGCAAATGCAGGTCGTGCCCGTCGACCCGAGAGCGCAAGTTCCGGACGCGCCGAATGACGTGAGGGCCCCTTGAATCTGGTTGCATGCGACCATGTTTGCGCAGGTCGAGCCGCCGATTGTGAGTGTGAAAGAAAGGCCGCCAGTCGCTGCACGAGAAACCTGACTTGCGGTGAAGGTCAGCGAGCCCTGAATCGTGCCGGACTTGTTTGAGACGGTAACCACATTTGTCCCGCAGAAAGACAGTGCGTTGAGCACGGGAGCAAACTCTGCGTCTTCTACGCAGCCGGCCGTGTAGACGTAAGTGCCCGGAAGATTGCCGCCGCATGGGGCGAAGGTCGTGCAGGTCGCGGGGAAGGTCAGCGTCACCAAGGTCGGGACGGAGGAGCCGCCGCCAGCCCCGCCGCCAGTGCCGACGCCACCGCCGGTGCCGACTCCGCCGCCAGTGCCGACGCCACCGCCGGTGCCGACTCCGCCGCCGGTGCCGACTCCGCCGCCCGTGCCGGTTCCGCCGCCAGTACCCATCCCGCCACCGGTGCCGACGCCGCCACCCGTGCCAGCGCCACCGCCCGTCCCCGCGCCGCCGCCCGAGCCACCGCCTGCACCGCCGGTATCAGCGGGGCCACAGCCGACTGCGATCAGACAGAGTGCAACGACGGCAGAACGAAAGAGGGGGCTCACGGGATTCTCCAGAGGTGGTGCGACCCGGCCGCTTCTATCCGAAAAAGTCCTGAACACCACGCTGCTGCTCCCCAGACCAGAGTCGCTTGCGATTCACCCGGGCCCAGAGGGCTTCTCTTTTCGTTGGCCAGCGCTGGCCGACGTTTCGAGACAGCGACCCAAACCACCGCTCCAGTGGGCACCGCGGGCTGGCCGACGGCCCGGGGAAAGCGGAATCGGGCGCGCTGGAGAGAGACAGCGAGGAGGCTCATCCCTCGACTTCTCTCGGGTCGGGATGAACGGAATCTCGTCCACCTCTGTGCCGAACTGTTGCGAGGTGTAGCCGAAAAATTGATCCACGGACGCGAGGTCGTACCCTGTGTGCATCTGTCGTCATCCAGGAGCTACACATGAAAAAGCTGATCGCGATTCTGGCAGTGGGAGCGGTGGTGAGCACCGTGGCGCTGGGCATGTCGCTGCCGCAGTTCGAGGACAGCCAGGTGCAGCAAAAGATCGATGCGCGACTCCACCAGCTGCTGGTGAAGGCGCGCATCGCGAGCCAGGCGAAATAGAAGACAGTTAGCGCGGGACGCAGAAGCCGGTCTGGGACCCCTGACCGTCACTTTGACAAGTGTAGCCCTCGCGGCAGTTCCAGCCGTTGAAGTTGCAGCGTGCGACGCAGAAATCGGTGACCACCTGCGTCTGCGGATTTTTTGAGCCGACGCACACACCATTGCCGCAGTCTTGATTGGTAGTGCAGCTGGCCGTGCAATGGCCACCAGGCCACGCCTTCTGACACACGCCCTGCTTCGGGCCGTTCGCGCACTGCGACGACTCGGTGCACTCTTGCCCTGCGAACACCCAGTCGTTGAACAGTGGGTTCTCTTTCCAGCAGGCGGTGTTGTTGGACGCGAAGTGCTGGCACGTCAGCTCGGGTCGGCTGCAAGCCTTGCCGAGGGTGCAAGTGGTGAAGCAAACACCCATCTCCGGGTTGCAGACACTTCCAGCCGCGCACATCGACGCGTCTAGACGGCCATCCGCCTTTTTGCAGGCGTTCATGCAGACCTTGCCAAGCTGTGACGTATCGACGCAGCTCCCGTTCGCACCACACTCCGCGTTGATCGTGCACTTGTCGCCGGTCTTGTTGGCTGACCCGGACGATCCGCCGGAGCCTCCTGCGCCACCGCCCAGGCCCGGGAGGTTGAACCCGGGACCCGTGCCAGCATCCTTGGCGACCGGGGCTGAGTGATTCGGATCGACGCAGAGCCCGACCGTCGGGTCGCAGTACCGACCCGCAGGACATTGGTTGTTGTTGGTACAGCGGCTCGAATCGACGCCGACGCCACAGCTGGCGGCGAAGGCGAGAGCGAAGGCGGCGAAGAGAAGGTTCGATTTCATGTTCAGTTTCCTGGGGGGTGAGTCCTGGGAACTGAGCAGCAGCGATGCCAACAAAAGGCCCTGACCATTCAGCCACTTACGAATCATGTGCGGTCCAGAACGCCGGACGCGCCGTCCAGCTAACGCGTCCGCCGTTCATGCGCGCTGACGGTGAAGCGCTGCGCGACGTGCTGTAGCTCCCCGGCGTACTTCGGGTAGCGCCACAGCACGAACTGTTTGCGCAGGCACTGCAGCATCGGGCCCTCTTCTTGATCCTTGCGGCCCAGCCGCACCTCACCCACGCGGCCGTCGTTCAACACCGACCACTGCACGTCGTAGGTAACGGTGTCTGGCGGCGTGAGGCGGTCGGCCTCGAGCGTCAGGCATTCCTGCAGCAGGCAGTTGAAGTGGTCGTTCACCGACTTCACCTTGTCGGACGGGAACCCTGCCGCAGCCCCCTTCCCTGCCGAGAAATCGCGAAACAACCACTCGCCGTTGAGCTTCTTCTCGAGCTTCCGGCACGCGCCCGCGCCCGACTTCGCGTCGTACGCCGCGCAGACCTTGTCGATGTCCGGCGGCCGCGCGTACGGGCGCTTGTCCGCGGGAAGCACCGCCGCTCCGAGGCGCATCTCTTTGAGCGCCGCGGCCGCCGCTCCTTCGGCATCACCCGACGCCATCGCCATCGTCGCGGTGGTCTTCAGCGCCTTGCGTCGAATCGCTGTGCACCGCACTTCCGTGCACTCGGCCTCGACCTTCTTCAGCAGCCCTTCGACCTCGCCCGCGCGCCAGCGGTCGGCCAGCCCAGCGACCAGCTTCACCCAGACGACGCGCGACACCATCAGCTTGTCCTTCTGCCGCCGGTACACGCCCAGCGCCGCGTCGAGGCAGGGCAGCGCCGCCCGCTTCGCCTCCGACTGCTGCACGCACGTGTCTGCGTCGCGCACCGTCTTGATCTTCTCGGTCAGCGTCGCCACCGACGCGCCCTTGATCTTCCCCACCGACTTCAGCGCCGCCAACGCCTTGCCGCGACACGCGTCGACCTTGTCCGGCCCGCACGTCTTCAACCACCGTTCGGCCGCCTTCACCGCCGCCGCGACGTCGGCCTCGGCCAGCGCCACCTTGAAAGAGAGCTCGACCGCCTGCGCCTGCTCGGGAGGCGACAGGTCTTCGGCCACCTCCAGCGCCCCGACCGAAATCGTCCTCGCGTCCTCGAGGTTCTTCGCGCCCAGCGCGCGCTTCCCGCCGACCAGCAGGTCTTTGAGCTTCGCGCGGGCTTCGGCTTCCGCCTGGGCACTGAGGCTGCGCTCGACGGCCTGCTCATCGGGCGCAGGCGCATCGGCCGGCCGGGCAGCGGGCGGCGGCGGCTTCTCGGGCTCCCAGGCGCTGGCGAGCTCTTTGTCTGACGCTTTGGGCATGTCCGAGACGCCGGCGTCCTCGGGGGCGTGGTCGGCCTCGGCGACTTCCAGGTCGGTGCCAGGGGGCAAGCGCTGGTGCTCGGCGCAGGCGAGGGGCAGCAGCCAGAAGACGGTGAGAAAAAGGCGGCGGCGCATCGGCAACCCCTTCAGACCCAACTTCGACACAATTTTCCAGCGGGTAGTTTTCAGTGTGCTACGCAGGTCGCGATCGTTTTCCCGAGGGGTGCATGGCTGAAGTGCTGTCGCTCGCGGTAGGGGATCGGGTGGTCTACCCGAACCAGGGCCTTTGCAAGGTCACTGGCATCGAGACCAAAGAGATCGGCGGCCAGAAGCTCTCGTTCGTCTCGCTTCAACGCGAAGAAGACGGCGCGAAGGTGATGGTCCCCGAGGCGAAGGTGGTCGCGATTGGCGTACGCAAGGTGGCGGACCTCGCCGAGGTCACCCGGGTGTTCGCTTTCCTCAAGTCGGACTCTGACAAAGCCTCGCTGGACTGGAAGGCGCGCGCCCGCACCAACGTCGAACGGATGTCGACGGGCGGCCTGATGGGCCTGATCGAGGTCGTCAAAGGCCTGCAGGTCTTGAGCGAGCTGCGGCCGCTGCCGACGAAAGAGCGCGAGCTCTACAACGACGCGCGCCACCTGCTGGTGACGGAGCTCGCCGCGAGCCTCAAGTGCAGCGAGGCGGACGCCGAAGACACGGTCGACGTCGTCCTCTTCCCGCCCGGAAAGGAAAGGCCGAAGCGCCTGGCCGAAGAGTTCCGCGCGGCAGGCGAAGGCGACGACGATCTCGGGCTCGAAGGCGACCTGTTGGGCATCGACGGCGAAGGCGCCGAAGAGCCAGCCGAAGCGGAGCCCACCGAAGAGACGCCTGAAGAAGGCAGTGAAGAAGACGGCGAAGAGAAGCCGAAGAAGAAGCCGGCCGCTGTTGCCACCGGGAAGCCGATGGCGGCGAAGAAGCCGTCGATGCTCAGCGACCTGGAAGTCACCGCGCCTGCCGCGATGCCGCTGGACCTGCCGTTGCCGCGCAAGCGGGGCCGGCCGCCGAAGCCGAAGCCGTTGATCACCGAGCCGCCTCCGCCGCCGAAGAAGCGTGGGCGTCCTCCGAAGCCGAAGCCGGAAGTCACTGAGCCCGTCGAACCGAAGAAGCGCGGGCGTCCCCCGAAGATCGCGGCGAAGAGCGAGCCTGTCGCTGCCGCAAAGAAGAAGAAATGATCCGCGTCGTCACCTTTGACGAGTTCGACCCGAAGATGGTCAAGGATCTCTGCAAGATCCTCTACACGTCCTTCGCCGTGGGCTCCGAGCACTCGGGCACCATGCCTCCGCCGGCCGGCTTCAACGAGCCGTACGACGCGGGGAAATTGCTCGAGGCCGCTCCGGCGATTCGGGCGTTTCAGGACGACAAGATTCTCTACCTGACCTCGCGGAAGCTCGCGCCACGCAAGCTCTTCACGGGCGAAGCGCCGACCTTCGGCGTCTCTGCGTACAACGCGCAGCGCGCCCTGCTGAGCACGTCGACGATCAAGAACGTGAACGAGAACGTGAAGATGGTGGCCCGGTTCGCGATGCAGGAGCTTGGGCACTGCTTCGGCGTGCACCACTGCCTCGACCCGCGCTGCGCGATGTACCCCCACTGGACGCCTTCGTTTCCCGCCGGTGAAGCGTCTTTCTGTGTCTTCTGCCGCGATCAGGTCGATCAGAAGGTGCGGGTGGCGAAGTCCTGAAGCTTTCCTGGCTCGAAGGGGCCGCGCTGGCCGTCGTCGCGCTCGCCTGTCTCGTCTTCCAGCTGCGGATGCCGACCCGCGCGGTCGACGCCGCCGACTACGAGGCTGTGGCCCAGGTGCTCGCCTCGGAGGTGCGCCCCGGCGACGTGGTGCTGCTGCACCCCTGGTGGACGGAGCGCGCCCGCATCTTCTTGCCGCCGGGAATTCCCGTCGTCGGCTACCAGGGCTCTGACCAGGATTCGCTGGAGCTCTTCGCCCGCGTCTGGGTGCTCTCGCAGCCGCGCATGGGCAGCGAGTACGAGACGAAGAACCTTAAGGTCGGCCCCGCGCGCGACTTCCACCACCTGCGGCTGCAGCTGTTCGAGAACAAGCAGTATCGATCGCCGACGTGGGACGCGCGGATGTCGCTCGCTAAGGCAAAGGTCTTCGTCGAGGCCCCCGATGGCGCGCGCACCGACTGCCGGTGGGACGGCCGGGCGCACCGCTGCCCGAACGGAGCGGAGGTCGCGATCGAATGGCACGAAGTGAAGTTTCAGCCGCGCCAGTGCATCAAGCTGTACCCGCCCGGCGGGCCGTCGAAGCTGGTGGCCGAGTTTCCACCCGTGCCTGCGTTTGCGGCGGTCGGCCTGCGCGCAGGCCTCACCTGGGATCGCGGCTTCTTCCACATGCCTGAGCTGACGCCCGTCGAGCTGGGCATCAACGTCAACGGCAACGCGACGACGTCGCTGACGATTCCGGTTGGCGTCGAAGGTTGGCTCGCCGCCGACGGCCCGGCCGTGCCCGACGGAGCGACCCTTCAAGTCTGGTCCCGCTCGGCCAACCCCGCCTACCGCGAGCTGTGCTTCGAGTTGTACGGGCTGGAGGCCGCGCGATGAGCCGGTGGTCGCTGGACGTGCGCCTCGGCCTCGTCCTCTTTACTGCGGGCCTCGCGTCCCTGCTCTTCACCGAGCAGCCGGTGGGCTTCACCCGCGACGAGTCCGTCTACTTCTACGCGGCCGAGAACCACGCGCGCTGGTTCCAGTCGTTGGTCGAGAGCCCGTCAGCGGCGCTGACGGACGCGGCGATCACCGGGGCGTACGACTACAACCACGAGCACCCGGTGTTGATGAAGAACCTGTTCGGGCTCTCGTACCTGCTGCTGACCGAGAAGCTCGGGCTGCTGCGGCCCGCGGCGGGGTTCCGGTTTCCAGCGTTCCTCTTCGCCGCGCTGATTCTTCCACTGACGTACGCGCTCACCCGCCGGATGTTCGGGCGCGGCGCGGGCATCTTTGCCGCGGTGAGCTTCTTCCTCGTGCCGCGGCAGTTCTTCAACGCGCACCTGTCGTGCTTCGACGTGCCCATCACCGCGATGTGGCTCTTGACCATCTACTGCTTCTTCCGCGCGCAGGAAGAGAAGCGGTGGTGGCTGTACACGGGCCTGTCGTTCGGGCTCGCGCTGTCGACCAAGCACAACGCGCTCTTCCTGCCAGTCGTGGTGACGCCCTTCGCCCTCGTGCTCGGGTGGGTGGCGTCGAAGGGCAAGGAAGCGGCGCGGGCGAAGTTCCTCGAGGTGAACGCGATCTTCCTC
>Ga0335397_10004146_pt1 | contig 19228 bp, 16 predicted proteins | sample MAT04_FD_205740 | JGI IMG/M metagenome (GOLD analysis project Ga0335397, IMG submission 205740) | Freshwater microbial communities from Lake Fryxell liftoff mats and glacier meltwater in Antarctica - MAT-04 (spades assembly) (version 2) ... | reverse complement strand
TCTTTCTATATTCTGCTGATATCAGCGGGCTTGCGGTTGTTATAAGATCAGCAAGGGGAATAAATTTATCTTCAACCAACTTCGTATTTTCGATTTGACGGGCATAATAAGATTGTTCGCCCCTGTGAAAATCCTCTGCATCAAAAATAACCTTCGCTTTAAATTTTCTTTTTGCACGCAATGACGCAGGCAGCGTACCCAGGTAATGGGCAATATACAAGTCAGCGGGATATCTTATCAATGCTACCCACAAATTAAATGCAGTTCTTCCGGTGGCCATATCCCTGCAAAAACTGCTCAGCCCTGCCAGTTTTTTTACAAGCATAAAAATTGCTCTGGAAAAAAAATAGCTTATTGGTCGGCCATGCGGATTACCGCCTACTTCGACAAAGTCTTGCCGGGCCAGCAGCCCTTTTTTAAATTTCTGTTCATCTATATTATGTGACCAGTCTGCATTATATGCGTACAGAAATTTCACCTTATGGCCTTCTTCCTTAAGAGTTTCATATTCTTTCATAGCACGGGGATTGGCCGCCGGCTGGTGAGTGGTAAGAATGACAATGTGCTTCCGATAGTCGCTGATGAAGTGCAGATATTGCTTTGCCATTACAGCAACATCAAAACGTTGCAGGGCTTTTACCCTGCATGCAGACCTGCCTAGTTGGTCCAGTTTATATACCGCATCAATCATTTCTTTTTCACCGATTACTTTAAAGCCGGTTATGCCTTCATCTATCACTTCATTTACCGATCCCCTGTTGAAAGCAATTACAGGCGTACCGCAAGCCATTGCTTCTACCATCACTATCCCAAAAGGTTCATTCCATTCTATAGGAAACAGCAAGGCCCTAGCCCTGCCCAGCCATTCATTTTTTTCTTGATCATTTACTGTTCCAATGTATTGAATTTGTTCGCCATCTATTTGCGGGGCAATTTCCTTCTCATAATATTCCCTTTCTTCCGTTAGGGTAGAAATATTTCCTGCTATGATTAACTTGTGGCCTGTTGCTTTTGCCACACGGATGGCTGTATGGCAACCTTTTATTTTTTCAATTCGGCCAAGAAAAATAAGTGGGGCTTCAGCGTTCGACTTTTCCTTTAGTTGGTATTTGGCAAACTCAATGGCATTAAACACTACCTCCCAGTTTCCTGAGGCTTTTACCCTAGATAGAAGATTACTGCTACAGGCAGTAAATAACAAATTTTTTCCACCCATTAAATTAATCATCCGGATATTGCGGGACGTGATTTCCCGGCCATAGGTCATTATTTTTTTAACCGGACTATGAAGTATCGGTAACAGGTATGCTAACCTGCCAAAATTATGCACAAGGTCAAAATCTTTGCGGTGCGTGCGCAAATATTTCCAGGCTGTTATTAATGCTTTTCTTGCATTATTTTTCAGGGGAGGAAATCCTTCTTTACCAAAATCATGAATCGTGCAGCCCTCAACGCTGGATCCTGATGTGATTAATAAATGAACTTCATGCCCTAAACGATGGTACTCTTTGGCAAACATTTCTACAAGGCGCTCGTGGCCTCCATATCCCTTAACAGGAATGATAATACCAGGATCCATAACAATTAAAATTCTCATAACCTACTTCCTTGTTTTTCCAATACTGACTTATGATATTGCTGGTAAGTCTCAACCCCGATTTTATCAAATGTGCCCGGCATCGCAATATTTTCCTTTAGACTATTTAATAATGATGGATCATTCAATAGATCCTCCAGAATTTTTGATAGCTCTCGTACATTACCAGGCTCAAATAATATTCCGTTTTCTCCATTAATTACTTGTTCGGAAATACCATTTACAGTTGACCCAATTACAGGTATACCTGCGGCAAAAGCCTCCATCACCACCAGCCCAACCATTTCCTGTATGATCGTTGGAAATAATAAAGCGTCATAGCTGGCAAGTGTACTAACAACATTTTTTGAATTAATTATTCCTCTCCATTGTATAACCCCGCTTATTCCATCCGACGCCTCTCTGCATGCTATGCCATAATCTTTATCCCCAACATTTCCATAAATATCTAATTCCCAGTTTTTGTTTGACAGCCTTGAAAATGCTTTTAAAACAATGTCTAATCCTTTTACTTTTGAAATCCTGCCGATATAGACAAAACGTAAAACCTCATCCCCTTTATAGATTTTTCTTTGCTTAATAAATTTATCTGCCATTTGGTAAGGAACTGCTTTCTCCAGTAAGTTCATCTTGTTTTCAGGAAGGTTATTACTTACAAGTATTTTTTTAAACCATTTACTCAAAACGAATACTTTTTTACTTATGCTAAAAATGTCATGAAGTTGTGCTTTGTGCCGGGTCAAATATTCCGGATAGCTTAGTACTCCTGACATTCTTCCCGGCATCCAATTTATTAGCCATTGATTATTCCTTGTAAACATTCCTATACTTGCAAATGCCTCCGGTAATATGGATGGCAGCCTTCTTTCATGCAATACACAAACTGAACACTTGTAAATATCAATTATCCCGTCACAGGGTTTTTTATTCTTAAACTTAAGATGCCCGGTTTTACACACATAACCGGGCAGGTGTAAAGTTGAAAAAACCGGTATGCCAAGTTGCTGTACCAGCTCCATATGGGCCATCGTAATGCCATTTGCACCACTTATTTCGTGAAAATGCACAATATCAGGCTTCTCGTCTAAAACTAACTCTCCGAAGGCTTTTAATCCGCCAGGTTTAACCTGGCCTGTTATTAAGGCCTTATCCGTATGAACCGATTCAGGGTATTCCAATATCCTGATACCATCGAAGAAATATTCAGAACGGTCGCCAGCTCCAAAACCTGGCTTACAAATAATCGTTTCAACGCCTAATGCCTGCAAGGATGTGCATAGTGCGGAGACATAGACTTCGGTTCCCCCGGTATGGGTAGGTAAAAAATCCCGTAAGCAAAAAATGACCTTCATTTTTTTTCTTTATTTACGCATCAATGAAAAATACCTTCTATGGCATCTTTTGGGGTAAAGGAAGCTTGTTTAACTGCATACAAAGTCTTACTAATGTTAAACGACTTAGAAAAATACTTGCACAAGTTGACTACAAAGCGCCGCTTGTTTTTTTTATGTAACAATAGAATAGTGCTGGCATCTAAGGGCAGATCAAGTTCGTTAAATGAATCTCTGTTATAACAATAATTATTATAGAGATAACTGAATCTGTTATTAATTTCCTGCCCGGCGTGTTTTCGTATAAAATGAAATTCAAAAGGAATCATTAATGTATCACTATATCTGGCTGCTTTAAGATTGAAGTACATATCATTTGCAGGGCCGTATTTTTCGGGGAAGCCGCCTATGAAGTTAAAATATTCCCGGCGTATAATAATGCCACCTGGGCCAATCATAAGATAGGGTGCTTCTAAAAAATGTTTTCGCAAGGCTGTGGCTGCATCCCAAACAAATGGCTCAGTTGCAGGAAGCCGGTAATAAGTTCCAAAATTAGCTTTAGGATTAGCCATCATAAGTGATACCGCTTTTCCAATGCTTTCTTTATAGATCAGGTCATCAGAATCTACATACATCAAGTATTCTCCTGTTGCATAAGAAGCGGCTTTATTACGATTGGGATAATCACCCAGGTTTTGTTCATTTACAAAAACTTTGATCCTTTGATCATTTGCTCCAAAACTTTTTGCAATGGCAGCGGTATTGTCCTTACTTGCATCATCTACAATAATAATTTCCAAATGTTGGTAACTGGATGCCAGCACACTGCTTATGGCTTCTGCCAAAAAAGCTTCCCGGTTATATGCCGTTATTAAAACACTTACTACTGGTCCACTTGTGTTGTTATAAACCTTGGTTTCCATTAAAGGGTTTCTATTACAGCCAGTTTTTTCCAAAACAAAAACCGAACCATTGCTTTTACAGGATTGATAATATTAAACCGGCTAAAACTTATTATTACCTGTTTCAAAAATACTTTTTTCCGGGCATCATCCTGCGGTAAGCGGATAGCAATGGCATATACATGATGGTAATAGGCTTTTAGCAGTGTATATTTAAATGGATCCAAAGCAGGGATGGTTAATAAATATTCATAGGCCCGTTTCTTTTTCAACAAGGATTCCAATACCGTGTTTTTTGAAAAAGTACTGCCCAGGCTTTGCCGGTAAACCGCCATCTTTTGATTGAGGTAAAGGGCATCTCCATTTACCAGCAATTGCACATACAAGGGCCAGTCAATCATGCTCAAACCTTTAAAGCTATCTTCCTGAACAGGCATCAGGAAATTCCGGAACATCACCGTGCAGGTAGATATACAGTTAGAAGTAATGATTTCCTCAACGGTGTACCGCTGCTTGGTTATCTGTGCCCAGTTGGGTGAAAACATTCCTGCTTCCTGGTCATAAATTTCAATATCAGTAAAACAGAGCACTGCTTTTGGATTTTCTTCCAAAGCATTAAATTGTTTCTGCAGTTTTAAAGGATCTGTCCAATAATCATCCCCCTCGCAAATGGCAATATATTTTCCCTTGGACGCATTATAGGTTTCAATAAAATTGTTGACCATCCCCACCCTGTTGGAATACGTAATCAATTTAATAATTTCCGGATATTGCTGTTGGTACGATCTGCAAATTTCCAGCGAGTCATCATCACATTCGTCAATTCCAATCAGCAATTCATATGTTGCATCAACCTGTTGCGCCAATACCCCTTCAAAAAAGTTTTTTAAATAAGGGGCATGGTTGTATACCATAGAAAGTACTGTTATCTGCACTCCGTTATGTAAAAGGTTAAATTATATTTATCCGTTTTTTTTTCCATCATACTTCTAATAAAAAATATATTTATAAGCATTCCACCATTTGTAGTGTGTGGTTTTAATTACATCCAGCAGGTCTTTAATATTTCGGTTTCTGATAAAATATTTAACCAGGTTTATCAATTGCCTTTTTTCCAGTTTGCGTTTTAAAAAAGAGTTTTCTTCTTTTTGCAAAGGCAAATTGCAGTGGTTAAATATTTCCTTATTGTAGAGGTAGTTTTTAATCAGGTAATCTTTTTCATTGTTCTGTTCCTGCCCATCATGAATTCTATAATTAAAATACACTTTGGACAACAACAATACCGGATACTTGGAAGCCATTTCGATATTAAATTTATTATCAGATGCTACACCAAACCGGGTATCAAATCCTCCAGTTTTTTCAAATGCTACCCTGTTGTAAATACACCCCGATGGACCAATGCTGAGAATAGACCCTTTAAAATAATGATCCCGGATGATGGTTTCAGAATCTAACACAAAAGTTTCTGTTAAAGACCTGTCCCTGAGGTAAAGCATGCCAATACCAACTTCAGGAAATTTTTCCATCTCCTTAACACAATATTCTAAACCAAAATCGAATATTGCATCATCAGAATCCAGATATTTCAAATATTTTCCCTTAGCATAACCAGCAATTTTATTTCTGTTTTCAAATTGTCCAATATTAGTTTTGTTTTTATATAACTTAATTCTATCCTCATTGCTTGCAAAAGATTGAGCAATGGCATAACTGGTATCTACTGAACAATCGTCTAATATGATTAATTCCCAATCCTGCAGGGTAGATTGCAAAACACTTTCTATCGCTTCTGCCAGAAATTTTTCCCTGTTATACACCGTCATTAACACACTTACTATTGGGCTATTCTCCATCTTATAAAAACTTTCTCAAGGTTTGGGTAAAAAAATTAGGCAGCCAATTTTGATCAAGCCGTGAACCATACACTTTTACCGATTTTTTTATTTTTTGGGAAGCTACATCCGTTTGGATAATTAAGGATCCAATAGCTAGGCAGTTGCTGATTGGATCAAATAATTCATTGGCTTTTTTAATTCCATTCAAAGCAATCTCTTTTAATAATATTCTATCCTTATTTAATATTTCAATTGTTGATGCATATCCTTCTACATTGCCATTCTTAAAATAATAACCCGTTTCAGCATCTATCATCAATTCATCGGTTGCTCCCTTCCAATCCGTTGTTAATGGTATTACTCCAGCTTTCATGGCTTCTACCACTGATACCGGAAATCCTTCATTAATAGAAGGCAATATAAAAAGGTCCTGTAATGCTAATTGCTTTATCAGTTCTTCATTTGGCAGAGCAGTAAATAAAGTAACTGCTGTATCCGGCCCCATTAATTTTTCAACGGCTTCCTTTTCCATTCCATCGCCCACGATGGTCCAATTTACATGGATGCCCTTTTGTTTCAAGGCCGCATTAATGAGTGGCAGCATCCTGAATTCTTTGTTTACATCATCCAGCCGCCTTACACAATAAATCAGTTTAAGGATTTCATTTTCATGATTACCGGGTTCAACAGATGGTACCGGAAAACGACAATAAAAAATATCCTTTGCTCTATGCGCCATCATAGCAGCAAGGTTTTTATGTATCACCGGGCTTACGGTTATAAACCGATCAATACTCTGCTCGTGTTTATTGGCCAGTTCATAATAATAATCATAATTGCCATGCACAAACTGCAGCACGGTATTTTGCAAACCCAGGTTACTCATCATGCCGAGCTCAAGCCAGTCATGCGCAACAATCACGGCTTTATTATTCGGTAATAATTTTGCAAGTTGCCTGCAGGTATAATAAAAATTCCATTTGGGTGAATAATAAAACACCTGTTCGCTGGCAGCACCTGTTAAACGGGGAACATCAAATTTTTTTACAAAGTCCTTATTGATCGTATAAATTACATGATTGACAATTTCAGGATGTTGGCGATACTTAAGAATATTTTGTATTACGGATAAGACTCCTCCCCCGCTGCCGTTGTTAAAATGGAAGATATGTATCGGTTGTTGTTTCAATTTATGACTCCGTCTATAGGGATTTATATTTTGTATAAATCCGTAAAAGCTCATTGTCGAAATAGCCATCGCCCATTTTATTAAATAGTTTATCCCTAGCAGCTTTTACCATTTCCAATCGCATTTCGTCATTTTCCAATAATTTGTTAACGGCGCTTGCAATTTGCCCAGGTTTCAACGGGTTAAATAACAAACCAGTTACCCCTTGGGTAATCAATTCAGGTATTCCCCCCACATTTGAAGCAGACACCGCTGCCCCAGCTGCCATAGCTTCCAATACTACAGTGGGATAATTTTCCCATAAACTGGGAAACACGCATACTTTCGATTGCCCGTAGATTAACTTTAATTCTTCCTTGTTCAATGCTCCTGCGTAAATAATATCTTTATTATATTCACCCAGTTTTTTCTGCATATAATTTTTCATGCTTTGGCCATTTTCACTTTCATCACGGCCAACTAAAAAGAGTTTGTAGCCTTTATTTTTTTGAAGGATAGCAGGAATTGCCTTTGTAAAAGCCTTCATTCCCTTTAAAACAGAAAGTTTTCCAACAAAACTTATAACGTCAGGCCTGTTTTCTAATGGCAGTTCGAATAGGTCCTCCTCCATAGAAAAAGGATTCGGCAGCACGATGATTCTTTTGGGTGGTAAACCCCAAAATTGAGAGGCCCATTTCTTTAAAGCGGTGGAAGGCGATAGCAAAGTATCGGCCAGCATACATATTCGGTATTCTAAATCGGTATCTCTGTTCTTATCATCCCTTGCCCAGTAACCAGCATCAATCTTTCCCTTTTTTAATGCACCCGCTACAAATCGAATTTTTTTGGCAAGCGGTAAGTAGCTATTGCTCACTTTTGTAATCAGCACGCCCGGTGTATGCATTTTTACAAGCAATGGTATATGCGGAAACCTCTCTTTAATAAACAATGCGCAGGCTCCCACTTCGGGGCTTTCAATTAGATCTACCTTATTTGTCTTAAGAAAAAGTTCAAACACATCTGCCACGACCATCCGAAACGTTTCATTATTCTGTGCCGGTACAAGCCAATTGGTACAGAAGGGTTGTTCTAATACAGATACGTTTGTAGCATCCGGGTTGGCAGAAAAAACGGTAACCTTGTAACCAGCTTTTGTAATCAGTGCAGAAAGATGGTACATATACGAACCAATACCCCCGGTTGCTGTAACTGGGGGAAATTCATAAGATATTAATACAATATGCATGTTACTTATCGGCTATACCATCTTCCGAGGATATGTTTAATTTTTTTAAGGAAACTCCTGCCGGTCATATCAGCCACCTGCTTTCTTGTCCACCATTGCCAGTTATGGTCAAATATTATCCCATGCTTGTCCACCAGCCTTTGCAGGCTGGCTCTTATCCTGTCCTCGTCATAACGTTCCAATACAGCCTTTTTATCTACTTTTTTTTGCTGTACCTGGTGGTCATGTACCAATTCTATGCCTTGTAATGGATACACTTCAAATGCTCCCATAGGAGAGCATAATGCCCTTATCGAAAACTCATAATCTTCAAAAGCAAACAGTTCGGCGTCAAAATTACCGTAGGCTTCAAATATCTTTCTATGGATAATTACGCCGCAGCAGGAAAAATAATTGGTGATAGTTGTTGTGGCTTCCTCCATATTTATTGTGCTATCCCTTTTTGTAAAATGATGGGGGATTGCATAACTGTTTTCATGTACATTAAAAACTTTAGGACAAAATATACGGGCACCTTTTTGCATGGCCACGTTTGTATCAAACAATGCTTTCCAGCTATCCGCAGGTTGTATGCAAATATCATTGTCTACCAGAAATATCCATTCTTCTATACACTTTTCAAGCAGCACATTTCTACCACGTCCGGGGCCAAGATTTGTATCTGAATTAAAAAAAACTATACGATCGTTATTCTTGTATTTTTCCTGCAACGCTTTCCAGGAAATTCCCTCGCTGGCATTGTTCAAAATATAAACGTTTTGCCCTGATGGTAAAAAACTTTCTACGCATGCGATCGTTTGTGAAAGTTTATTAAAAAAAATAATTAATATGGCTACATTCTTATCCAGGTTCTTATCCAGGTTCTTATCAATTCTTTTGAGAAATTCGTTTATTATTCAAATAAAAACGGCGGATATTTGCCAGTATCCCGCCGCCCCAAATGCGGTTGCCCTTTATGGCATACCAAATCATATCAGGCAACCGGGGTTTCAATGAAAAATCCTGCAGGTTATACATAATATGATTTATAGCAGTCTTTTTAAATTGCTCTTTCTTATTTTCATCTGCTATCTCCGCAGCAAAAGCTTCAGTCTGCAGTAGCATATTAAAAAAAATAAAGTTTGCCGCAATTTTCTTTTCGCCCAGGCTGTGGTAATTATTGGAAAAGTTTAAATGGCTCTGCCGCAGGTATACAAATGCTTCATTACACCCAAAGATGCCTTTATCCCTACCCATTAAAAACCACAGCATATCATCCGTTCCCCATGCCATGGGAATTTCTGCAAAACCAGTTTGATCAAATTTTGCTTTCCTAAAAATAAATTCCGCTACAGTGCTTGGCCTTACAAAAGAAAGCTTTTCAAGCAGGCTGTCGAAGGCACTTTGTATCTCTGGCAGTTCTGCATTTGTCTTAAAAACGCTCCCCTCATCTGTTACAAATTTTACATTAAAACGCCATAGGTCAAAGTCATATTGCAACACATTTTTATAAAATAAAGACACACATGCTGGGTCAGCATAATCATCATCAGGTAACAACCATAGCCATTCTTCATTTTGCGTTAATGCAAAACAACGCTCCCATTGTTTCACAAGCGATATGCTACCCATGTTATCGTTAAAATACTTATAGGTTATGATTAGGCGGCCGGCAAATTGCTGTACTATTTGTTCTATATTTTTATCGCCATCATCATTCCCGATATACACTGAAAAGTCCTGATTGGTTTGCAGCGCCAAAGACTCAAGTGTTTTTTGTAAGAATGCGCCCTTGTAAGCCGGAATCACAACAGCTAAACGAGGCATGCAAAGTTTGAGATTAATGTTTTTTCCTCTCCACAAAATACAATTCTAAACCAAATACGCATCCTCGAGGTTTTAATAAAATGAATTAAGGGGGGCATAAGGCGCACAAGCTTCTTTTGTAGCATCAAGATAAGCTTTGCCATATTTTACACAAGGTTCAAGATGGTTTCCTTCGGCCCATTCGTTCCACGCATTTATAAAAATAAAATTTTCCTGTTCACTATATGGGGCAAATTGTTTTAATTCATGCTGCAACCATTCTTTATATTTTTCGGGAGTAGCATTTATAAACATAAAAGGATTTACCGCTCTGCGGGCCGTATTGTCCCACATAGGTGTTACACCGGGGAACCTTTTATAATCAGGCAACGGTTGAGTCATTGCAAAATCTACATAGGCATTGTAATCGGGTTGCAGCCGCAATTGCTGTAACATATCCTGTTGCTTTTCTGCAGACGCCATTTTATATTGCAAATACCATTTGCTTCTTTTGTTGTTTATATATTTCCATTTTTGCTGATTGGTAAATTCCTCCAGCTTTTCTCCAAATGGTTCAAAATTGATTGCCGCATCAAATCCCGCTTCAAGATGAGTGGGTCCAAAACTACCGAACGACTCCATACGACACAGGTAAAGCTCCAGTCCTTCTTTGGCGGCTTCGCATCGCCAGCAATTGAGCATAGTCTTTGTATCGGGTATAAGCGATGAACGGTAAATAACAAAAACCGGCTTCCCATCTACCCGTATATAACGGGGATCTTTAAATGTAGGTATCAAAGATTTTATATGCTCAATATTGTCGGGCTCACTATATTTTTGTTCTAACAGAATATGCTTTTCGCCACCATCCCATACCCTCGTCCAGTTTTCGTTGGCCCAGCAAAGCATAAAAGGAAAATCAGGTTTACCCGAAGCAATCACCTCATTAAAAGGACGCTCCAATATTCGCTTACCATTGAACCAATAATGATAATAACAAAACCCTTCTATACCGTGTTCCTTTGCCATTTTAGCCTGAGCTTCCCTTATCTCAGCCAACCGAAGGTCATAAAAACCAAGATCGCCGGGTAAGTGAGGCTGATAATGACCTTCAAAAAGAGGTTTGGCTTTGGCAACATTTGTCCATTCGGTAAATCCTTTACCCCACCATTCGTCGTTTTCGGGAATGGGGTGAAACTGAGGAAGGTATATTGCCAATGGTCGTATTAATGACATTTTCCTTTGGTACCGATTAAATTAATAAATTGTTTTAGTATCAGTTTTTCATCATGGTGTAATTTTTTTAATCGTTTAAATCCGATTTCGCCTTTTTCTTCAATCAAAGATTGGTTATTATGATACTCCAAAAGCTCTTCAACTATTTCAGAAATATTCATATAGCTAACAACGGATCCAGCATCCATTTGAATAAATTCTGTTGCTCCACCTGCGTCTTTAAAACAAATAACCGGCTTAGAAAATGACGCTGCTTCGAGAACACTTAAAGGAAATGGGTCTTCACGGGATGAAAGAAATAATAAATCTATTTCTTTATAAAAATCTGCCACATTATTATCAGCATTTAAAAATTCAAATCGATCTTCTATGTGAGCTTTTCTTATATCATAAATGCATTCTTCATATTGAATGGAATTTTTTAATGCTCCTTTCCATATAAACTTAAATAATTGGCCGTATCCTAAATATTTTAAGGAAATAGCTGCCATTATAAAGATGTCAATACCTTTTCGCCAGTCTAATGTGCCGCATCCTCCAATAACAAGCACTTCCTTTTTCCCCTTGGTTTGAATTAACGGGGATTGAGACATTAATACCGGAGGTATATAATAATTTAAAAAATCGATTTTGTCTGTAGAGCAATTAAAGCTATTAAGTAGGTTTTGACGCACTGCATTAGATGGGACTGCAATTTTATGAGATAAGTTAATGGTTTGAGAAATTCCAAGAGGAGTTGCGAATCTTTGGAACCCCAACTTTAATTCATGTACATATGTTATGATTTCCCCTTTAAAGTCCTTAACCAAAAATGCGAGTAATTCACCATTTGTGATGGTATTATTTATAATTACATCAGCGCTATTTACTTTTTTTCTTATTAATAACCTTCTCTTTATTTCTCTCCTTTTGTTCAAATAATTTATAAAAAATCGAGTATACAGTATTTCTTTATAATTTGAGATATTTTCATTATACCAGATATAGGTTTTAACCAAATTCTTAAATTCATTTTCAAGTACACCTGGATTTTTTAAAATAACAGATATTTCAAAATTTGTATTGCTCTTAATTAACTTGATTAAGTTAAGTAATAATATGGGTGCACCAGTTCTTGATGCATCATGAGAAATAAAAACAATCTTTTTCAATTCTATAATCGGTTAATAATAAAACTTCAATACCATTTACTTAATAATGCACTAACATTTTTACCTTCTGATCTTAACAACTTATAAATAATGTCTTTCCTATTTTTTATTTCCTGTTTAATTAGTAATCCATAATCATCTTTAAAAAGATATTTTTTTATACTTCTGTAAAATTGAATATGCATTTTATACGCCGTTACTAATTTTAGATTAGAAGAATGCAAATTACCATGAATTCCTCCCAAATGAATCCGGTAAACTGAAGTAATATCCTTTAAACAATAAGCCTTCTTCTCACTTTGAAATAAGATAACCAAATAAAGTGTCCAGTCTCCAAAAGGCATTTTTAGAAACCATTCAATTTGTGGATTAAAATATTTAGAAACAAAGACAACGGAGGCAGTAGAAAACGAATTTCCTTTTATAATATCTTCAATAGTAAAAGAACCGAAAATAGAATCATTAATGGTTTGTTGATTATTTAATTCATTTCTTATTTTGTAGGCGGTAAAGCAAATTGCATATTCTTCATTCGCTTCTAAAAAATCTACCTGCCTTTGTAGTTTACAAGGATCAGTCCAAAAATCATCTCCTTCGCATAAAGCCACATATTTAGCGGTACACTGGTTAAATGAAAATAATACGTTTTCTATCATCCCTAAATTTTTCTCATGCCTGAAATATTTTATACGATATCCTTTGGTATGATTTTTTATATATTCTTCCACAAGAGATTTTGTTGAATCAGTGGAACAGTCGTCACAAAGAATGACTTCGTATTCAAAATTTGTATTCTGCATAAGAAAACCATCTAAAGCTTCCACTATATAGCTTCCGTGATTATAAGTTAGACAATTTATTGACAATAAAGGTAATTCCATATTATACAAAATACTTTAAACTTTCACATGCCATTCGTTTCTCATTTTTTTTATCTCTTGGCCGAACATTTATCGGTACTTAATTAGTATGCCATGTCCGTTAATATTATAAATCAACCTGGCATCTATCAAATTCAACTGATTTACATACTGCGTGATTCCTTCGCAGCCAAAAAATCCATAATCATCAAAAACGACTATACCTCCGACGAGCATTTTAGGCCACACAAAATCCATTATATCTGCTGCTGACAAAAAAGTATCAACATCTATGTGGCATAATTTTATTCCCTTTGTTTCAAATAAAGGGAAATCATCCGGAAAAATTCCTTTTAAAATTCTGTAATTTGAAATGCCGATCCCCGTCAACAATGAAACTACAGTTTCTTCTTCAGTATCATTATGTTCCCCTCCTTTATAAAGTGTATCATCTTTACCCGCCTTTACCACTCCGGTAAAAGTGTCGGCCAGGTATAACGTGCCTTTACTGTTTATTGCTGCCTTGCCAATAACAGCACCGCTACCTCCTCTCCACACTCCTATTTCAATCATGTCTCCATCTTGCTCTTCAAGTTGTTTGGCAAGGCTCCATAATTCATAACACCTGTAAATATCCACCAATGTATTGTCTGATATTTTTTTATAGGTATCCATAAAAATTTGATCATCCAACCATGGGGAATAACTTGCATATGGAATACATTGCGCATGCGAGATATGCTCATTAAGCTTAGAAAACTGTGTAGCCCTTAATGCATCTAATAACCTCTTTCTCTCCTCCCGAAGGATATGTATATAATCTGATTGCATTTTTATTTTTTAGTGGCTGTTAAAGTATAATGGATAGGAAATAGATCCCGGTCAGGAGTTTCAAGTGCATCTATTTTAATATCCCTGAAATTTTTGAAGAGTGCTTTTAACCCATGTTCTGTAAAGCGCCAGCAATCGGGTAAGGGACCGTGAATTCTAAAATTACAGGGTGTGGTTACAATACAAATACCATTTGGCTTTAATATTCTTTCGATTTCATTTACGGCATCAAACGGTTGTAAAGTGTGTTCAAGAACTTCTGTACATACAACGATATCAAAACTTGAGTCAGGAATAATATGTTGGTTATTCACACAAAGATCTGCTACAATATCAGCTCCTGAATTTATATCAATATCAAGTGTTTTTACCAGCGCTTCCTTAAAAAAGGCCTTGGCTCCTGCATGTACCTGCGGGGCAATATCAAGTAGCAATTTTCCAGGCGCATCCATTCTGGCGGCCGATGATTCCAAAAAGGATTCTACATTCTTTCTGAGCAAAGCCAGATGCAGGATATCTAATTCACTAACAATAATTTCCTTCTTCATATATAAGTGTTCATAAGTGCGGATACCATATCCGGGGCAAACACCGGAATTCCTTTTGAAGCGACTGTTTTTCTTTCTGCAAATGAATCATCAATAAAAATTGAATCATTGGTTACAAAATCTGCCTTTGATTCATCATTTTTCAAATGTATAACTTCATCAAAAAGTCCTAAAATACCTAATGATAGCAGCGCCTGATTAAGGTCACCTTTATGCCGGCTTAAACATATTATTGAAACAGCATCATTTTTGCTTTGAAATAAAAATGCCAGAACGACGATATTTAGCTTTCCGCTAATTAACATGGTATCATCGAAGTCTACGAAAACCTTTTTGTAAGATAGCTGTAATACAAAACGGTTATCCAATGCTCTATCCATTTCTATTGCATAGTCATTCTCTAAAATGGAAACATCCTTATCCAATGCATCCCATACGCTTAACTCTGCAAAATTTACTCCTTTTGCCCTGAATAATGCTGAAGATCCTCCGAGTCTGGCAGCCACTTCCATAACTTTCAACATACCCGAAGATGATCTTTTGACCTGGAAAAACCAGGCCCCTCTTAAATGTAATTTTTCATTAATTGTATTACCAACCAAACAGAGTTCCTTGTTGATTTCAGGTGACGCAGGCAAAGCGTGTACACTTATTCCATTGGAGATACGACTGCGTAGTCTTGATCCTGCAAACATCAATTTTCTTTCCTTATCAGTAAAACAATCAACTGTATATTCTTCACCCGGAAGATATTCCATGATAAGGCAATCTGGATATTTATTTAAATGATTATCTATATCTTTTTCGCAATAAGCTGTTAGTGTATTTTTCCCGCTATATCCGATATCCGGCTTTAAAAAAACCGGATAAGAATAAATACTTTCCCTTTTAAAAATCATTGGCATATTAATGCTCTCTGACAATAGTTGTGTTGTCTTTTTTTTCGACAAACAAATAGCAGTAGTGGATGCAGGATGTGAAACAATTTTACAATTAATTTTATCGGTCATTGAAGTCAGCTTTGCAATTACTGAATCCATGGTCGGATAAATTAGATCGATATTATATTCTTCTATAACTGAATTGAGTCTTTCAATAAAGCCGGCGTCTTGAACATAAGGAAGATCGGGTATATAATTTTTATATACAAATCTTCCATGATCGGGAACACTGTTTGCTCCAATAACATTAAAGTGGAGTGAATATTGCAAAGAGCGGAAAATTTCTAATCCAATCTCTGACCCACATGGAAAAACTAATATATTCTTTTTCATATGACCATTTTAATGATCAGCTCTGTAATTTGGTCCTGGATATCCAAAGGCAAGTCATAATAAAGTGGTAATGCTAAAACTCTGGCAGAAGCATTTTCAGCAATTGGACAGCTTGCCGCATTTTTTAAAAAAGATAAAGAATTGAGAGCCGGATAAAAATATCGACGAGTAAATATTTTTTTATCCTCCAACGATTTTTTTACTGCAAGCAATAGTTGTTCATTTTCAAAAAGAACCGGGAAATAAGAGTAGTTCCATTTTGTATTATTATCTATACAACTTACAGGACTTAGTAAATGAGTATTTTTAAATGCACTCAAATAATTAAGAATAAGAATTTTTCTTGCCGTAATTATCTTTTCTATATCTGGTAATATACAAAGCCCCATTGCTGCATGAAACTCTGAATTTTTTGCATTGATACCCTCAGAAAAATAATCTTCACCCACATGGCCAAACTGCCGGTACAACATTAACTGATGGACAACGGCTGCATCATTGGCAATGATACAACCGCCCTCGCCCGTATGAAACAATTTGGTAGCATGAAAACTGCAGGTGCTGATATCGCCATAACTCAGCAGAGATTTTCCTTTGTATTTTACCCCAAAAGCATGTGCAGCATCATAGATCACTTTGAGCCCATGCTTTTTTGCAATTATTTCAATGGCTTCCACATCGCAGGGAATGCCGTAAACATGCGTGGCCAGTATAGCCTGGGTTGCGGGCGTAATGGCTGCTTCTATTTTAGTGGCATTTATACAAAATGTTTGTGGGTCAATATCTACAAAAACCGGTTTGCAGCCTTCCCACAAAATTACATTGGTAGTAGCCACATAACTAAAAGGTGTGGTAATCACTTCTCCTGTGAGATTGAATACCTTCAGCGCCATTTGCAGCGGCACAGTGCCATTGCTGGTAAACAGCAGGTTATCAACTTGCAAATAGTTTTTTAACTTCGCTTCCAGTTCCTGAACTAATTCACCATTGTTGGTTATCCAGGCATTGTCCCAGGCCCGCTTTAAAATAGCTGTGTACTCTTCAAATGGAGGCAGGTAAGCTTTGGTTACGTTGATCATTCTTAAACTTTTGCAAACAACATTGTTTCCTCTCCATATATAGTTGCATGCGATAAATAGAACCTGTAGCCTAGTCCAAGATCATTTATAAGCTTTGGGATTCTTTCAAAATCCTTAGTACTATGATAAAGGGCAATAGCAAGTTTCGGCCTGTATTTTTTTATAGTTTCTTTGGCTCCTAACAAAGCATTGGTTTCCGCACCTTCAACATCCATTTTTATAAAATTAACCTCCTCCAGCCCAGAAGATTGTACGAATTCATCAATAGTAATCGTTTTGGTTTTTCCAGTATGCTCATTAAAGTATTCAAAAGTAACTTTACTCCCTGGCCCATTATCTATAAAAAATACTTCCAAGTTGGATTCATTCCATAAGGGCCGGTTAATGAGCTCTATAGCTGGTTTTAAATTCGGATTTAAATCCAAATTCCTGTTAAGCAGTTCGATATTATTCGGTATAAATTCAAATGTCTTTACAAGCCCGGTTGATCCCACCATATTAGAAAAATATAAAGCTGTATCCCCAAAGCAGCCTCCTGCATCAATTACAACATCCCCCGGTTCTGCCTGGATATGGATATCATCATGATGAAATTCATATTGCTTAATTATAAAATCAACATTCACTCCTATTGCGCTATAATAAAGCTTAATCGGCAACCCAAGGAATTCAAGATCTATATATGGTAGTTGTTGATTCATGAAACCTATTGAAACTACATCATCCTTTCTCTGATGCATTTCTATAGTTTTCAGATCATTCCAAAGAGAAGGTTTATTAAGGGGGAGCTTTACTTTTGTATGTCCTAATATCCGGTAAGCAATGATTTTAATAAGCAATTCTTTTGAATTCTCATCTTCAAGAATATCGAATAAATAAAAAAAATCGGAATAAGGAAAAGCTTTGCTTTTTATTTGACCAGCAAAATTCCTATTATTAAAATCATTATAATAACCTCTGCTATTAAGTTGTGCTATCAAATTTTCTTTTATTGATTTTTTTTTATCGGGAACTATTACTTCTCCATATCTATATGGATCATAATTATCGTTATAGTTATTATTAACAGAGCAAATCAATTCTGCGGTAATTGCTGCAATGAAATTATTTACACTCATATTAAGATAGAAATTTAAAATTAAGGTTTGGCCTTACAATTCCTGGCCATTTCCCATGCCAGCTACTCTGGTCCCGCAATTCATTTATTTCAAAACTTACCTGCTTTTCATAATTATACAAAGCAACAGAGTCGCCTACGATCATCATTGAAACCTGGTACACCCCGTCATTTAAAAAATGGGCTGGTATAACACATATAGCTTTCTGTAAACCTATTGATCTCTTTTTAGCTTCTGTTATGGAAGCAAAAACACACTCATCTGTGTTGGTGTACAAATGAAGACTTAAATTAATTTTCTTGTCATCCACATAATTCCAAAATTCAAATTCTATATTAATGGTTGTGTCAATAGTTATAGGATCAGCAGCATTATTTAATACTGGACATACTTCCATTTTTTTCACTTTTACAAATTTATTGCCTGGGGCTGTTTCCGGTAAATCATAAACCTGAAACATTCCACTATCCTGTTTAATATATGAAAGATAATTATTAATAACTTGTCCCGTTGGCCCTGTTTCTATAATTTTACCTTGCTCCATAAACATAATAGCATTGCATAAATTTTTCATGGCAATCATATTATGACTCACAAATAAAACCGTCCTCCCCTCTTTTGTACTCACATCCTTCATCTTACCCAATGCCTTTTTCTGAAACTCCGCATCACCAACTGCCAACACTTCATCTACAATTAAAATTTCAGGTTCTAGGTGAGCAGCTACTCCAAATGCCAGCCTTACATACATCCCGGACGAATATCGTTTTACAGGAGTATCAATGTACCTTTCTACCCCTGCAAAATCTACAATCTCATCAAACTTGCTTTTAATCTCCTGCCTTGTCATGCCGAGGATGGCCCCGTTTAAAAAGATATTTTCCCTGCCACTAAGTTCTGGATGAAAGCCGGTGCCTACTTCCAGCAGGCTCGCTACCCGGCCTTTAATTTTTACCGAACCTGTGGTGGGTGATGTGGTGCGGCTTAATATTTTTAACAGGGTACTTTTGCCGGCGCCATTGCGACCAATGATACCCAACACTTCTCCATGTTTTACTTCAAAATTGATGTCTTTTAAAGCCCAAACATATTCGCTGGTACCGGTTTGGCTGCGGTCATTTTCTTCACCAATTATCAGGTACGGGTCTTCTTTACCCCGCATACGATGCCAGGTGCGGTTGAGATCGTGGGCGAGTGAGCCTGTACCCACAGAGCCGAGGCGGTATTGCTTGCTTAGATTTTCTACTTTTATTACAACACTCAT
>Ga0335397_10004145_pt1 | contig 19233 bp, 15 predicted proteins | sample MAT04_FD_205740 | JGI IMG/M metagenome (GOLD analysis project Ga0335397, IMG submission 205740) | Freshwater microbial communities from Lake Fryxell liftoff mats and glacier meltwater in Antarctica - MAT-04 (spades assembly) (version 2) ... | reverse complement strand
CGACTGCTCCTTGGAGGTGGCCCGGTCCTTGGCGGCCACGTTCACGATGCCGTTGGCATCGATGTCGAAGGTGACCTCGATCTGGGGCACGCCACGGGGGGCCGGCGGCAGGTCGACCAGCTGGAACTTGCCGAGTGTCTTGTTGTAGCTGGACATCTCGCGCTCGCCCTGCAGGACGTGGATCTCAACCGACGGCTGCATGTCTTCGGCGGTGGTGAACACCTCGGTGCGGCGGGTCGGGATGGTGGTGTTGCGCTCGATGAGCTTGGTCATCACGCCACCCTTGGTCTCGATACCGAGCGACAGCGGGGTCACATCGAGGAGCAGGATGTCCTTGACGTCGCCCTTGAGCACACCGGCCTGGACGGCCGCGCCCATGGCGACGACCTCGTCGGGGTTGACGCCCTTGTGCGGCTCACGGCCGGTCATCGAGTGGACGAGCTCTTGCACGGCGGGCATGCGGGTGGAGCCGCCGACCATGATGACGTGGTCGAGCTGGCCCATGGTGAGCCCGGCATCCTTGAGCGCCAGCTCGAAGGGCACCCGGCAGCGGTCGAGCAGGTCGGCCGTGATGTCTTGGAACTTGGCCCGGGTGAGCGACTCGTCGAGGTGGAGCGGACCGGCGTCGGTGGCCGTGATGAACGGCAGGTTGATCTGGGTCTGCTGGACCTGGCTGAGTTCGATCTTGGCCTTCTCGGCGGCTTCCTTGAGCCGCTGCAGGGCCATGTTGTCCTTGGACAGGTCGACGCCGTTGCTGTTCTTGAAGGACTCGACGAGCCAGTCGATGACCCGCTGGTCCCAGTCGTCGCCGCCGAGCACGGTGTCGCCGTGGGTGGACTTGACCTCGAACACGCCGTCGCCGATTTCGAGGGCTGACACGTCGAAGGTGCCGCCGCCGAGGTCGAACACCAAGATGGTCTGGTCTTCGCCTTCCTTCTCCATACCGTAGGCAAGTGCGGCCGCGGTGGGCTCGTTGATGATGCGGAGCACCTCGAGGCCGGCGATCTGGCCGGCTTCTTTGGTGGCGGTGCGCTGGGCGTCGTCGAAGTACGCGGGCACGGTGATGACGGCCTGGTTGACGGTGTCACCCAGGTACGCCTCGGCGTCGCGCTTGAGCTTCATGAGCGTGCGGGCCGAGATCTCCTGGCTGGCATAGGACTTGCCGTCGATGTCGACGGCCCAGTTGGTGCCCATGTGGCGTTTGACCGAGCGGATGGTGCGGTCGGGGTTGGTGATGGCCTGACGCTTGGCGACCTCGCCGACGAGGACCTCGCCGTCTTTGGTGAACGCGACCACCGAGGGGGTGGTGCGGGCGCCTTCGCTGTTCGGAATGACAACGGGGTCGCCTGCTTCGAGCACTGCGACGACCGAGTTGGTGGTTCCGAGATCGATACCTACTGCCTTGGGCATTTGGGGGCCTCCTGGTGCGACCCCTCAGAGGCCGCCTGTTTGGTGAAAGTGTGATGGTTGAGATGTGTTCTGGGTTCAGCCTAGAGCGCTGATCCTGACACTCACACCTCGCTGACTGGCTCGAACCATATTAGTTGAGTGCTTCATTATCAACTTTGATATTCGATCCTCTTGAGAGTGTTCTCATCTCCACGTTCACGACCGGGCCGGACGGGTCGATATGAACATTATGTTGATTCCTCGTTCCGTCCGAGCCTGCGTTGTGGCGGCCACGGTGGGGGCGCTGTGTATCGCGACGCAGTGGAACCTCGACGACAATCGCCGGGTCGATCTGCGCATCTACTACCGGGCGGTGCGATCCTTCGATGGGGGCCACCTCTACGACTACGGCACCCAGGGAACCAGCTTCCTCTACCCGCCCTTCGCCGCACTCGTACTGCACCCGATGACCCGATTCGGCGAGACGTCGGTGTCGCGACCGTGGCTCATCGCCATGGTCGCCTGCGGGGTCACGGCCCTCGCCGCCGGGATCGGTCTGCTGCGGGGCGACCGACGCCTCCCTCGGGCCACCGTGCCGGTCGTCGCTGCCGCCCTGTTGTGGACCGCTCCCGCGCTCGACTCGTTCCAGCTCGGGCAGATCAACCCCCTCATTGCCGCGCTCATCTGCGTTGACGCTCTGGCCATCACCAGAGGCTCGCGCTACGGAGGAATCGGAGTGGGCTTGGCGGCGGCGCTCAAGGTCACCCCCCTAGTCACGATTGCCATGTTGTTGATCGCCGGGCGCCGCCGCGAGGCGGGCCGAGCGCTGGGCGTCTTCGGATTCTGCGGAACCGTCGGACTCGTCGCCCTACCGCGGGACTCCTGGCGCTACTGGACCTCCGTGGTGTTCGACGCCACCAGAATCGGGGGCGCCGAGAACCCGCAGAAGGCCAACCTGCACACCATGGCCGAGCTGGTCACGCCGTCAGCCGCCCTGCAGAACGCCCTGTGGATCACGGCAAGCGTGGCGCTCGTGGTGGTGGCTGTGCGCTCGGTGCTGCGTTGGCGCGATCGCGACGTGATCGACCTCGTCATCATCTCGATGGGCCTGACCTACCTCATCTCGCCGTTGACCTGGATCCACCACTACTGGCTGGCGCTGGTGGCGATGATCGCCTGGGTGCTGCGGGCCCGTACCCCGCCCCAGGTGGCGGTGGCCGCTCTGGGGCTGGTCGCGTTCATCGACCCGTTGACCTTGGGCAGGACCTCGATGACGCGCACCGTGATGATGGTGGCGTTCTGCATCGCCACCGTGGCGTGGTTGCCGCGCCCGCCGGTTTCGGCACCCTCATCACGGCCTGAGTCCGATGCCAGCCCCGAGAGCGTGGAGCCGCACTCGCCACGAGTGCGGGCATTATGAAGTTCGTTACCGACATCTGGAGGTCGGCGGGCCGATGTGACCCCATGGTCTCCGGTTCGGCTCCAACGCGCTCGCCGCGCCGCGGGCTCATCGGGGCCGGCATCATCAGCGCCCTCTGCCTAGCGGCGCAGTGGAACATCGACGGCAACCGGCGGATCGACTTCCGGATCTATCACCGCGCCGTCGCATCGATCGGCGAGGGTGGCCTCTACGGCTACGGCGAGGGAGTCCTGCGGTTCGCGTACCCCCCGGTCGCCGCCGCCGTCATCTGGCCCTTCACCCTCCTCGACGAATCGGTCGCCGCCCACTGGTGGTTGGTCGTCTCGGTCACCGCCTTCGTCGCCGCCTATGCGCTGGCATTGCGCCACGCCGGCGGTAGCGTCGCACCGGCGCCGGGTGTGGTGCTCGCCGGCGCGGCAACCGCCCTGTGGACCGTGCCCGCAGCCGCTTCGCTGCGGTTCGGGCAGATCAGCCCGCTGCTGACGCTGTTGATCTGCGTCGATATGGCGGTGATCAGTCGACGCAGCCGGTGGGGCGGTGTGCTCAGCGGAGTCGCTGCGGCGCTGAGGGTGACCCCGCTGGCCGCGGTGCCGATTCTGCTGGCCAGTCGGCGACGCGACGGCTGGCGCTGCCTCGCCACGTTCGTGGCCATCTCCGCCACCGCCGCAATCGTCAGTCCCGCCACCACCCGACAGTTCTCGCAGCGTCTGTTCGACGGAGCCGCCGCCCGAGGTGGCCACTCGGTCGACCTTCGCACCATCCTGCGAGCAGTCGTTCCCGGTGACGGGCTCGCCGACGTCGTTTGGCTGGTGGCGTCGGCTGCGCTGGTGATCGCCGGCGCCCGCCGAGCACGCCGGTTGCCCGACGCCGGCGGACGTCCCGACGCCGTGGGCCTACTCACCATCGGTGCCTGCCTGAGTTATGTGATCTCGCCGCTGAGCTGGGTGCACCACTTGACGCTGGCGGTGGTGGCGCTGGTGTTGTGGGCCACCCGCGCCACGGCCCGCTGGCACTACGCGATGGTCGTCATCGGGCTGCTCGGGCTGATCGACCCATCGGCGGGTGAATCCCTGTTCGCGCAGGTCACGCTCGTCGCGTTCGGAATCGCGACGGTGGTGGCCCTGCCCGACGCAATCAAACCCGACGAGGTCGGCCCGAACGCTGTCGCTCACGACGCCGCAGGCGAAGAAGGTGATCGGGCCGATCTGGCGGCGAGCACTGGGCGGGCTTCGGCGTGACGAAAACACGCGCCATGCGCGCCTACGCCGCACCAATCGCTGCGACCTCCGTGTTGGTGGCCGCCCTGACCGCCATCCAGTGGGGCGTCGACGGCAACGGCCGGGCCGATCTGCGCATCTACTACCGCTCGGTCACCTCGATGGGCTCGGGCCACCTCTACGACTACGGCACCCACGGATGGAACTTCCTCTACCCGCCCGCGGCAGCGCTGGTCCTCGCGCCGCTCGGGCTCGTCGGCGAGGACGCCGCCACCCGGGTCTGGCTGGTGGTGTCGATCGGCCTCGGGCTCCTCGCTCTCGGTGCCGCGCTGTGGGCCCTCGACGCCGTCGTGTCGGTACGCCGAATCCCGCGGCGCTGGATCCCCGTGGCGGCTGCGGTGGGCCTGTGGTCCATCCCGGCGTTCCTGTCGTTGCAGATGGGCCAGATCAACCCGCTCATCGCCGCCCTCGTCGCCCTCGATGCCGTGGCGCTCACCCGGCGGTCACGGTGGGGCGGTCTCGCCATCGGCGTCGCCGCCGCACTCAAGGTGACGCCGCTGCTGCTGATCGTCGCGCTGGTGTGGTCGGGCCGGCGTCGCGACGCTGGCCGGGCGGCGTTGTCGTTCGTCGTTGCCGGGCTGGTGGGCCTTGCCGTTCTTCCCGACGAGACGGCCCGCTTCTGGAGCGATGTGGTGTTCGGGGCGTCCACGGTGGGCGGCCGGGCCAACCCGCTCAATGCCAGCCTCTACTCGGTGGCGGGGTTGGTCACCGACCACGCCGCGTCGGCGACCGCGCTGTGGCTCGTCGCCTCGGGCGTGGTGATGATCGGGGCGGCGGCGACGTTGCGGCATCGGTTCGCCGATGACGTGATCGGGGCCGTCACCATGGTGATGTGCGTGACTTACCTGGTGTCACCGCTGACGTGGGTTCACCACCAGTGGTTCGCCACCGTCGCGCTGGCCCTCTGGATCGTCCGGGGCGTCCGCCCGGTCGATGCCGTGGTGATCGCCGTCGGGGCCCTCGCACTGTTCGACCCGTTGGGACTGGGGGAATCGTCGATGCCGCGGACGTTGCTGCTGGTGGCGTTCGTGACAGGCAGTGCCGTGGCCCTGCCGAAGATTTCCATGAGTCCCACCGCGTCGCCCAAGATGTTTGCCGTCCGCAAGGAGAATCGAGTGAGCCATGTCTGACCTCATCCTGCTTCGTCACGGCGAGAGCGAATGGAATCGCCTGAACCTGTTCACCGGCTGGTACGACTGCGACCTCACCGAGAACGGCAGCGCCGAGGCTGCCGCCGCCGGCACCTCGATGACCGCCGCCGGCGTGGCCCCGACCGTGCTGCACACCTCGCTGCAGAAGCGCGCCATCCGCACCGCTCAGCTCGCCCTCGACACCATGGACCGCCTGTGGCTCCCCGTGCATCGCTCGTGGCGGCTCAACGAGCGCCACTACGGCGACCTGACCGGCAAGAACAAGGCCGAGACCACCGCCGAGTACGGCGAGGACCAGGTCAAGATCTGGCGCCGCAGCTATGACATCCCGCCGCCCCCCATCAGCGCCGAGAATGCGGCCAACCCGGCCAGCGGCGCCCAGTACATCGGGCTGCCCCCGGAGGTGCTCCCCATGACCGAGTGCCTCAAGGACGTCGTGGTGCGCATGCTCCCCTACTGGTACGACTCGATCGTGCCCGACCTGGCGGTCGGCAACACGGTTCTCGTCGTCGCCCACGGCAACTCGCTGCGGGCGCTCGTGAAGCACCTCGACAACATCAGCGATGACGACATCACCGAGCTCAACATCCCGACCGGCATTCCTTTGCACTACCGCCTCGACGGCCACTTCCATCCTGTCGAGGACAAGCCGGTCGTCGAGCGGTATCTCGGCGACCCCGCCGAAGCGGCAGCCAAGGCCGCGGCGGTCGCGGCCCAGGCCGGCGGATCGGGGTCGGTCGACGCGCTCGACCCCCCAGGGTGACCCACCACCGATGGGTTTTGCCCCGTGAGACGTCCGGTTACCCGGACGTCTCACGGGGCAAAACGAGCGGCTGGCCGACGAACTCCCCGCAGCGCTGACGCGACGCCTCCAGATTCGCTGCTCGTGCACATCTCCATCGGCCAGTACCTCGCCGTGGCCGCGATCGTCGCGGTCGGGGCGTTCTGTCAGGGCACCATCGGCTTCGGCCTCAACCTCATCGCCGCCCCGATCGTCGGCCTCGTCGCGCCCGAACTGCTCCCCGCAACCATGGTCATGGTGGGCACCCCGCTCTCGATCTCCATGGCCCTGCGCGGCCGATCGAGCATCGACTGGCACGGCGTCGGTTGGAGTTCGCTGGGCAGGGTGCCCGGCACGGTCGCCGGCGTGATCGTCGTGTCGATGGTCTCGGTGCGTGCCCTCGGGGGGATCGTCGGAGGACTGGTCATCGTGGCCTGCGTCGTGGCGTCGGTGCATCGCCGGGTCAGCGGGCGCGAGCATTCCGTCAACCGTGGCAACGCCATCGGGGCCGGCGTGGCGTCGGGCTTCATGGACACGGCGGCGGCGACCGGAGGCCCGCCGCTGGCGCTGCTCTACCAGCATCGACCGGCCGCCGAGGTGCGGTCGACGCTGGCCACCAGCTTCGCTCTCGGCACGATGCTCTCGATCACCGGACTGGTGATCGGCGGCAGCGTCGAGGCGTGGCAGCTGCTCGTCGCGTTGATGCTGGCACCGTCGCTCGTGATCGGCCTGGTGGCGAGTCGGCTCCTGGCGACCCGACTCGCGGGTGCCTCCCTGCGCCCGGCGATCCTGGTCTTCGCCGCGCTCGCCGGTGCCGCGGCGCTGACCCGCGCCCTCATCGGCTGACCCGCCCCCTCTGGGTTTTGCCCCGCGAGACGTCCGGTTATCCGGACGTCTCGCGGGGCAAAACCACCAGCTGGCGGAGGAACCTGCGCATCGCCGGACCCTGCCGGCGGGCGAAGCTGACCGTCACGTGGTTGAAGTCGTATAGCACGACCACTCCGTCCAGGACGAGGGGGCAGACGTCGGGACCGCACATCAGGTCGTCGGTCCGCAACACCACCGGGCCGACGGCGGAGCGGTCCGCGGTGGGCGCTGCGAGCACCGCGACCTCGGCATCGACCAATGGCGTCACGTCGGCGAGCGCGTCCGAGCGACTCGGTGAGCACCGATGCACCGAGCCCTTCCTGCCGATGCAGACCAGCGGATCGAACCCGAGCTTCGGACCGTTGGCGAGGAGGGCCACGGTGATACCTGCAGCGCGCAGCCGACCTACCTGGGCGTCGAGCGCCGCCCGCCAGATGTCGATCTGCTCGCCACGGCCGGGGACTCGGCCGTTGGCGTCGAGGATCTGTCCCAGGAACGAGGCGTTCGCCATTACGACCGCATCGGGGGCGAGCTCTGCGATGAGTTCGGCGGTCCGCCGGCGAAACGTTCGGCAGGCTTCCGCTCCATCGCGGATGGTGGCCACCTGGATCGTGATGTCCGCCGACGGGCATCCCGGGTGGCTCCGCACCACCACGCGTATCGACAATCCCGCGATCGCCGCGTCGTAGGCGGGAATCCAGGCTGCGGCGTGGGAGTCGCCCACCACCACGATGGTTGCGGCCGCGGCGTCGGCTCCGAGCAGACAGGTCTCGGGAAGACGCAGTTCGCGCCGGCAGGCCCCCTCCATGTCGATGTCGGCTCGCGCCGCGGCGACCTGCGCCTGCAGGGGTTCGCGGAGGGCGATTCGACCCTGTTGGGCCACTCCGACCGCCAACAGGCCCACGGCCACTGTGATCGCAACCCCGACCACCAGCGATCGACGCGTCGATGCAATCAGCGAGCGGGAGCGACGCAGTGGCTGCTCGACCAGACGGTACGAGGCCGTCGCCGGCCCGAGCGCGGCCAGGGCGGCGGAGAGCTTCACCGCCGGGCGTTCGCTATCGGCCACGATCGCCACCACGACGATGACGGGCCAGTGCCACAGATACCACGAGTACGAGATCCGCCCCAGCCGTTGCAGCATCGGTCGGCTCAGGGCCTGGCCGAGCACCGTGGCGTTCGCGGGGGCGCCAGCGGCGAGCACCAGCAGGGCGCCAGCGGTCGGCACCAGCGCAGCGGTGCCGGGGTACGGGGTCCGCTCGTCCATGATCAGCACAGACCCGATGATGAGGGCCAGGCCCACGAACCCGTACACGCCGGGATCGACTGCCCAGCGCATCGGTCCGCACCGGGGCCGCAGCCGGCAGAGGTCCACAGGAACCCCGACAACGGTGGCGAGCAGGCCGGCGGCGGCGAACTGCCAGGCCCGGGTCGCCAGGCCGTAGAACGCCCACGGGGAACCGGCGGCGGTGAAGTAGACGCACAGCATCACCGAGACGAATGCGATGGTGACCAGCACGCCTTGAACGCGCCCGCGCCGAAGCAGGTGCCGACCGAATCCGATACCCGCTGCCACCGCCACCACCAGGGGCCACACCAGATAGAACTGCTCCTCGACCGACAGCGACCAGGTGTGCAGGAACAGGTTCGTGCGGCCCACGGCGAAGTAGTCGTTGGCCGTGGCGGCGTACCTCATGTTCGACACATAGGTCGCCGAGGTCGCCACATCGAGGCTGGCCGCGCTCCACTCGAGGGGCGACAGGACGAACAACGCGGCCACGCCGGTGACGGCCATCATGAGGCCGAGCGCCGGAACGAGCCGCCGGGCCCGACGAGCCCAGAACGCAGCCAATCCGATGCGGCCGGTGCGGTCGCGCTCGGCGAGCAGGTTGCGGGTGATGAGGAACCCGGAGATGACGAAGAACACGTCGACACCGACGAAGCCGCCCGAGAAACCGGAGACATCGGCGTGAAAGAGCACGACCGCCACAATGGCGAGCGCCCGTAGCCCGTCGATGTCGCCGCGAAACCCGGTCGACGCTGTCAGGTCGACGTCCTGCGGGTCGGTCGAGACCGGCGCACACGACGGCAATGAGGTCGGCGGCGATGCCGTCGGCTTCGATGAGGTCAGCGTCATCAACGCCTCCCTCGCCGGTCGGTCGGCACCCTTCTCGTTGCCGGTCGCGGTGGACCGAGCGGGCGGTCAACGGTAGCGATCAGGAGCCGCCGATCAGCCGGCTCCACCCCCGCCGGGACGGTGCCCGGCGGTTTTACCCAGCCACCGACGGCGGCCCACTTGGCCCTGGGCCGCCTACTTGGCCGACTGGGCGACCTTCCACGCGGCGCGGAACATCGGGAGCTGGAACGGCACCCGGATCCAGGCGACCGCGGCCGAATCCATGGGGGGCTTCGCGCCCTTCATGCCGCCATCGAGCGCCGACTGGATGTTGGCCGGCCACACCCCGAGAAAGGTTGCCAGCGCCACGAACGCACCGACACGACGGGTCTTGGGGTTGAGCACCAGTGCCGCTGCAGTCAGCTCGACGAGGCCACTGACGTAGGTGGTGGTGCGGGCCTTACCCGGCATCCACTTCGGCACGATCGCGTCAAAGAACTTCGGTGTCACGAAGTGCAACACGCCGGGCGCGGCGAGCGACAGGGCGAGGCGACGGGCGCGGACATCGGCAGAGGGGTTGGCCATGGGCGTCACCGTAGACGCTTCGCCCACCGCCCAAGCCGTGCGGGCCGAGCAGGCGGCGGCGTCGGCGGTCATCCAGCCACTACCGTGAACGGATTCACAAACGTCTTCCCGGAGGAACCGTGACCGACACCCAGACGTGGGCAGGAACCGCTGCCGCTGCGGCCGTCCAAGCGACGAAGGTCTACGGATCGGGCGACACCCAGGTCATCGCGCTCGACCATGTCACCGCCGAGTTCGCCAAGGGCCAGTTCACCGCCATCATGGGCCCATCGGGGTCGGGCAAGTCCACCCTCATGCACTGCCTCGCCGGTCTCGATCTGCTCACCTCGGGCTCGGTCATGATCGCTGGCGAAGACCTCTCGGTCATGACGGAGCGCAACCTCACGCTGCTGCGTCGCGACAAGATCGGGTTCATCTTCCAGGCGTTCAACCTCATTCCCACGCTCTCCGCGCTCGAGAACATCACGTTGCCCATGGACCTGGGCAACCTGCGCCCCGATGGCGCCTGGCTCGACACCGTCATCGACACCGTCGGCCTGCGTGACCGCCTCAGCCACCGGCCTTCAGAGCTGTCGGGTGGCCAACAGCAGCGTGTCGCCGTAGCGAGGGCGCTGGCATCGCGGCCGCAGATCATCTTCGCCGATGAGCCCACCGGCAACCTCGACTCGCGCACTGGCACCGAGATCCTCACCTTCATGCGCAAGGCCGTCGACGAGCTGCGTCAGACCATCGTGATGGTCACCCACGATCCCAACGCCGCCGGCTACGCCGATCGAGTGTTGTTCCTCGCCGACGGCAAGGTGGTCGACGAAATGTTCGAGCCCACCGCGGCGAAGGTCCTCGACAAGATGAAGGCGCTCGGGGACTGACGCGTGCTGCGCGTCGCACTCAAATCTGTTCTCGCTCGAAAACGGCGGCTGTTCACCACCGGGTTCGCCATCGTCTTGTCGGTGGCGTTCATCTCGGGCACCCTCGTCATCACCGCCCTCATCGATTCGACCCTCGGCGGTCTCATCGGCTCCAGCTATCAGGGCATCGACGCCATCGTGCGGTCGTCGTCCGCCCAGGAGAGCCAGTTCGGACAACCGGTCCGCGAGCCCATCGCCGCCTCGACGCTCGATGTGGTGCGCGCCGTCAAAGGGGTCAAGTCGGCCGAGGGATTCGTGCAGGGCTTTCCCACCCTCATCGACAAGGAGGGGGAACGGATCCAGGACACGGTCGGCCCGCCGACGCTCGCGTTCAACTGGGTCGACGAGGAGCTATTGCAGGGGGGCCGCCTCGCCCCCGGCGGCCGGGCACCGACGACGTTCGACGAGGTGGTCATCGACGTCCGCACGGCCGATGACTTCGACTTCGCGGTGGGCGATTCGATCCAGGCCCAGTTCCCCGCGGGGCTGCGAACGCTCGAGATCGTCGGCATCGGTGGCATCCCGGTCGAAGGCAGCGAGCAACTGGCCTCGGGGCCTCGGCTGGTGTTGCTCGAAGAGGCGACCGCCCAAGAGCTGCTCAACAAGGTCGGCAAGTACGACTACATAGCGGCGGTGGCCACCGACGGAACGAGCGAGACCCAGCTCACCGAGACGCTCGAGCAGATCCTGCCGCCCGACCAGGAGACCCTCACCGGCGAGCAGTTCATCGCCGAGAGCGAGGAGTCGATCTCCAAGATCATCTCGCTGTTCGCTCAGCCCATCCTCGCCTTCGGATACATCTCGGCTTTCGTGGGCGCCTTCGTCATCTACAACACGTTCTCGATCGTCGTCGCCCAACGCACCCGGGAGCTGGCGCTCATGCGTGCCGTCGGCGCCGGACGGGGCCAGATCCTCGGTTCGGTCATGGTGGAGGCGGCGCTGGTGGGCCTCGTCGCCTCCGGCCTCGGTGTGGTCTTCGGCTGGGGGCTTGCGTACGTGCTGAAGTTCGCGCTGTCGTCGAGCTTCGCCCTGCCCGACGGCATCCCGTCGCTCACCGTGCCCGCAGTGCTGTGGGCGCTGGGCATCGGCCTCGGTTCGACCGTCGTGTCGGCCCTCATCCCCGGCATTCGGGCCACCACCATCCCGCCCATCGCGGCGCTGGGCAACGTGGCCATCGACCGTTCGGCGTTGTCGACGTTCCGCAAGATCGCCGGACCGGTGCTACTGGTGGCCGGCCTCGGTCTCATCATCGTGGTCTCCCAGGACGTGTGGGCCCTCGGACTCGCCGGCATCGGCGTCGGCGCCGGCCTGCTGTTCCTCGCTCTGGCCACCCTCGGCCCCCTGTTCGCCGGGCCCCTCACCCGGGCCATCGGCATTGGACTGCCGCGGTGGCGCGGCATCGCCGGACGCATCGGCAAGGAGAACGCCAGCCGCAACCCCAAGCGCACCACCATCACGGCGGTGGCGCTCAGCATCGGCGTCAGCCTGGTCACCATCGTGGCGATCTTCGCCGCCTCACTCAGCGGCGCCGTGAAAGCCCAGGTCGGCGACCAGCTGGCCGGCGTCGACCTCATCGTCGACTCGGGCACCGGGTTCGCCGGGCTTTCCCCCGAAGCCGGGGAATACCTCAAGTCGCGGCCCGAGATAGCCGCGGTCAACGTGCTTCGCTTCAACATCGCCACCCTGCTCAACACCAAGGGCGCCGCAGAGGAGGTCGCCAAGAAGGGCAAAACGGTCGGGGGCAACCCGGTCGGCGAAACCGATTTCATCATCGGCCTTGATCCCAAGGCCGCGTTCGAGATGGTGAACTTCGACGGGCTGACACCGCCCATCACCGACCTGGCCGACAACGAGGTCATGGTGTTGGCCAAGACCGCCGAGGAGAACGGCTGGGCCGCCGGCGACACGGTCACCGCGTGGTTCGCCACCACCGGCGAGCAAAGCTGGACGATCGCCGCCACCTTCGACACCCGGGTGGGCACTGGCGCCGAGTACATCACCAATCTTGCGACCGTCACCGCCAACGCCCCACCCGAGTTCCAGGTGGACGCCACCATCTGGGTGAAGCTGAACGACGGCGTGCTTGCAGCCGACGCTTTGAAGGCCATCAAACCCGAACTCAAGAAGATCGCCCCCACCGCCGGGATCAACACCATCAGCGACTATCTGCAGGAACGACTGGCGATCCTCAACTCGGTAGTCAACCTCATCTACGTGCTGCTGGCCCTGTCGATCGTCGTGGCGTTGGTGGGCGTCGGCAACACCATCTCGCTGTCGATCCACGAACGCACCCGCGAGCTCGGGCTGCTGCGCGCCGTGGGGATGGCCCGGCGACAGCTCGGCGAGTCGGTGGGCTGGGAGTCGGTGATCATCGCGCTGGCCGGCACCGTCATCGGGCTGGGCGTGGGCGTGGCGCTGGCGCTCGTCTTCGTGAACGCCGTCGACGAGGAGAGTCTTGTTGCCATCGTCTCGGTGCCCACCGTCGCGATCATCGGGGTGTTGGGGGCGCTCGCCGGGGTGCTCACCGCCGTCCGACCCGCCCTACGAGCCACCCGGGTCGACATCCTGGCCGCCATCTCCTCGGTCTGAGCGGTCCCGGTCAGCCCGCCAGGCTTCCCCCCGTCTCCCCCACTTATCCCCCAGTCGATACCGCCCCGACACTCAAGGGCCCGCGGCGGTTGCCGATACCCCTTTCGTGACTCGTTCGGACGTGGCTGGGGTTGATGCATGCGAGATCCGGTAATGGTGTGGGCCGCCGGTGCATTCGCCCTGCCGGTCCAGCGCTGGGCCACCGTGCGCCGTCAGCGCAGCGCCGCGGTTCGGACGCTCGATGACCCCGCACGACTTGCGGCGGTTCAGGCGGTCGGCAGCATCGCCGCCACCACCCGGGCCACGCTCGACGACTTGGCGCGAGCCATCGCCGGCACCTTCCAAGCGCCCAGTGCGCTGGTTTCGATTCTCGACGACACCGAGCAGCACTTTCCCGGACAGTACGGGTTGGGTGGCGGCCCGGCGGCACTCGCCTGCGGTGGCCTTCCCCTCGACTACTCGTTCTGCCGATTCGTGGTGACGAGCGGCGAACCGTTGGCCATCGACAACACGTTGACGCACCGACTGGTGCGCCACCACCGTGCCACCACCGAATGGGGAGTGCGCTCCTATCTGGGAGTGCCACTGTACGGCGCCGACGGACCGATCATTGGGGCCGTGAGCGCGTATGACACGTTCACCCACGAGTGGACCGAGGCGGCCACCGAGCAGATGCACGGCTTCGCCCGCGCCGCCGAATCGATACTCGGTTCCCGGCCCATCTGATTGCCGGCCCATCTGGTTCCCGGCCGATCTGATTGCCGGCCGGCGACGTTGAATCAGCCCGGGGCCGGGACCTGACGGGCATCGTCCATGTTCCAGTAGGCCTTCATCTCGGAGACCTTGCCGTCGTCGTCAAAGGTCATGACATCGATGATGTCGATCTCGAGGCGGAAGTCGCCCATCACCGACAACGCCGTCATCGGGAACGCCGCCCAGTTGCCGGCGACCCGTATGGGACCGGTCGCCGTGAGGGTGAGGCTGTCGACCATGGCGTGGGTGCCGGCGAAGAACGTCCGCACGGCCTCGGCGCCGGAGTGCGGCTCGGAATCGACCGGGTCCCAGGCCTTGGCGTCATCGGCGAAGAGCTCCATGATGCCGTCAACATCGCCCTTGCTGTGGCGTTCCATGTACGCCTCGACAGTTGCCTTCATCTGCGTAGCGTCGGCCACGACTGCCTCCCCTTGGTTCGCGCCACCGGCGCGCTCGACCGGTGACGATAGTGCGAACCCAGCATCGGCCCGGCCACCGGGGTCCGCTCGACGCCGTCTCTGCTGAGACTGTCAGTGGGCCTCGCGTAGGATCTGCCGATGGCCCCACGCAAGCGAGGTTCGACCGCGACCTCCAACTTCGGCGTGTCCAAACGCGAGGGCCACGACGCCTCGGCGTTCTACAGCCGGTTCGAGACACCCGAGTTCAGCGACCTCGAGATCATCGGCGAACCCAAGTCCCTCGACGAGATCATCTGCGGCTCGTCCACCAACATGAGCGATGTCGCCGACAACAGCGTCGCCTTGGTGGTCACCTCACCGCCGTACTTCGCGGGTAAGGCCTACGAGGAGGAGATCAGCCTCGGCCACGTGCCCGCTTCCTACGTCGAGTACCTCGAGAACCTCACCGAGGTCTTCGCCGAGTGCGTACGCACCCTCGAGCCCGGCGGACGCATCGCAGTCAACGTCGCCAACCTCGGCCGGCGGCCCTACCGCTCGTTGTCGGCCGACGTCACCCACATCCTGCAGGACCGCCTCAAGCTGTGGCTGCGCGGCGAGATCATCTGGGTCAAGGCCCGCGGCGCCGGCGGCAACTGCGCCTGGGGGTCGTTCCAACAGCCCAGCAACCCGGTGCTGCGCGACCTCAGCGAGCGCATCATCGTGGCCTCCAAGGGCCGCCTCGACCGGGTCGTGCGCAAGGACCGTCGCGAGCGCGACGGCCTGCCGTCGGTATCCACGATCACCCGCGACGAGTTCCTCGATTACACCACCGACGTGTGGGAGTTCGCCCCCGAGAGCGCCTCGCGCATCGGCCACCCGGCGCCCTATCCCATCGAGCTTCCCGCACGCCTCATCGATCTCTACACCTACGAGGGCGACCTGGTACTCGACCCGTACATGGGCTCGGGCACCACCGCCGTGGCTGCGGTGCAGTCCAACCGGCACTACATCGGCTACGACACCGACGCCAACTATGTCGAGCGGGCCCAGCAGCGGGTCGCCGCCGTTGTCGCCCATCTGGCCGAGGAGTCACCCGACAGCCTTCCGCGCCAACCGGCGTTGCCCGCCACCACCAACCGCATCGTCAACGAACACGACCTGGCCCGCCGGGCGGTGCTCACCGGGCAGAAGGCGCACGACTATGCCCGCGACCTGCTCACCGCGAACGGCTTCGATGTCGTGCGGGAGGGCGTGAAGCTGGCCGGCGGCGTCGACGTGTCCTTCGAGGCCGTCTCCTTGGAGCCCGCAGCCGGCACAGGCCGTTGGTACTTCGACGTGGCCGGCGGCTTCTCGTCATCCAAACCCGGCCTGCACCGCACCGACACCCTCCTCAAGGCGGTGGGTACGGCGGCGATCATCCGCGCCGCCCAGGTCTCATCGGGAACCGAGGCGATTCCGTTGGTGGTGCTCACCACCGAGCAGCCGGCCAAGGGCACGGCGGGCGTGAAGGCCTTGGCGGCGGTCGTGGGGCCGGGCGAGCACACGCCCATCCACTCGGTCATCACCCTCCTCGACCCCACCGACGCCGACCAGGTGCGCTCGCTCGCCGCCAACGGCTGACCACGCGTCGCCCAATACCGTGGCCGACACCACCAAGATCACCGAGATCGTCACCGGCCTCGGCATGCTCGGTGGCGACCACCCGCTCACCACGTTGCCGGTTGCGCCCGGCGAGCTCCGCAACGTCGACGACGCCGCCTGGCAGTCGGTCATTGCGGCCTGGGACGACCCGGCGGTGCGCCCGCTCGTGGACGCCGCGTTCGCCAACGGCCAGTTCTTCTTCGAGGCTGCCGACGCGCTGCGCCAGCGGCGTCCCCGCACCATCGAGTGGACGGGTCCCCAGCGTTCCCCCGGCGATGAGGTGGCGCCGGTCGATCTGCGGGTCGATCACGTCTACCTGGTGAGCTGCAAGTACCTGTCGAAGATCACCATGAACGCGTCACCGGCGCACCTGTTCGAACGGCTGCTCACCGGCGGGCACGGTCGGCGCAGCAGCGACTGGTACCGCCAGGTGGCGCCCACCGAATACGAAGCGCTGTGGCGCTCGGCCGACGCGTGGATGTGCGACGCCCATCCCGGCCACGTTTCCGTCGACGATCCCAACGGGCTCAGTCGCGAGCGGCGAAAGGAGCTCAGCGCCCGGCTGCGCGTGGGCAAGGCGTGGCCGGCCAAGCTGCAGGCTCCGTACGAGACATTGTGTGCTGCGGTCTCGGCGCGAAGTGCAATCACGTGGCGTGACTCGCTCGCTCTGGCACCCTCGGGCGCGGCCGAAGCCATGTTGTGGCGGCTATTGCGTATTGGCTCGGCGCCCTATTTCGTGCTGGGCAGCGGCAAGTCGGCCGAACCGTTGCGGTTGCGGGTGGCGTCGCCGTGGGACTGGCGCCAACAGTTCAGCTTCAAGCGGCTCGACATCGAAGCGCTCGACGGCGGCCAGCCGATGGTTCGGTGGCGGGCGACGCTGGGCCAGGCCGGCGGAACGCCCCGAACGGTCGAGGGCCACGTCGAGGTCCGGTGGAGCCACGGCCGTTTCAGCGGTCCGCCCGAAGCCAAGGTCTACCTCGACACGCCGTTCAGCGAGGTCCCCGGCTACTGGTCGATCGCCTGATCGGGTTCGTCGTCTCGACCGAGCTCGGCGGCGAGGTCTGGCAGCCCGGGCACCAGTACGTGCTGCGGGCATGGATGCCGTGGCGCCGGTAACGAATCAGGGTCGAACAGCGTCGGCACGGCTCGCCACGATGGCCGTACACGGCCACCCCTCCCGGAACCGTGGTGCGCCGCCCCGTGTTGAGGTTGGCCCGCAGCTGCCCATGGGCGATCTCCACCAGCTGACGGCGTAACGCAGTGCCGGTGTCGGCGACGGGGCTGAACGGGTCGAGACGGGCGGCCCAGCAGATCTCGCTCTTGAACACGTTGCCCACACCACAGCACACTCGCTGGTCGAGGAGAGCCTCGGCGATGCTCACCGACGGCCCGAGGAGGGAGAACCGCTCGACGCATTCGTCGAGGTCCGGGGTCGGCTGCGCGAGGTCGGGACCGAGGTGCTCGGTGCCGGCGACGCGGCGGGGCGATCCGTCACCGGCAATCTGGGGACTGGACGTGAAGTTCACCACCGGGGCGAGAAAGCACACGGCCTGCCAGTCGGCGGTCTCGATCCACACCCGCATCGACGAGCGGGATCGCCGCCACCGTTCACCGCGACGGTAGAGGTGCCAGCTGCCGTCCATCTTCATGTGGGTGGCGAGCACGAGGCCGCCCGAGAACGTCATGTGAAGGTGCTTGCCCACGGACTCCACCGACTCGATGCGCTCGCCGACGGCCGGCATCGGGCCGACCCAGCGCGGCGCTTCGACCCGTTCGACGACAGCACCGGCCAAGGCGGTACGCAGCCGGGTGGCGGACCGGTAGATGGTGTCGCCTTCGGGCATGATGTCAGCCTACGTACCACCCAGACGCGGGTGACCACAGGAGCTGCAATGACCATCCACCCGTCTGACCCGAGCCCCGAGGTGCAGCAGTTCCTCGCCGACCGCCATCTGGCCACGCTCACCACCCACCGTCCTGACGGATCGCCTCACGTCACACCAGTGGGGTTCACCTACGACAGCGATCGACAGATCGCCCGAATCATCACCCGCGCCGGTTCGCACAAGGTGCGCAACATCGAGGCCCACCCCGGCCACCGCGTGGCGATCTGTCAGGTCGACGGCGGCCGGTGGCTGACGCTCGAGGGTCCCGCCGAGGTGACGGCATCGACAGACCGGGTCGCCGAGGCCGTCGAGCGCTACACCCACCGCTACCGCCAGCCCGGCGAGCGCGACGACCGTGTGGCCATCGAGGTCTCGGTCGACCGCATCATGGGACGTTGCTGACGAAGGGCTGACTCGATCAGAGCATGCCGTTGGACGAGCCGGCGGAGCCGAGGGAGCGGATCGCCATCCCCGTCACGTCGTCGGGGACCTCGCGTTCCCCCTCGGCCTCGTTCTCGCCGAGGCTGCGCATCTCGACCGTGGTGCCGGTGCGGATGGCGACCCAGGTGCCATCGGTGACGGCGTCGTCGGCCGGGGCCTCGTCCTCGGTGCGCAGTTCCTCAGTCGCCGGCGGTGCGCCCGACCCCAGGTCGGCGATATGGACGTGGAGCGAGCCGGTCATGGGTGCCATCTCGAGCCAGGTGAGCTTCGTCGCTTCCATGTCGAGGGCCAGTGACATCACCGTCGAGAACTCCGTACCGGCGACCTCACCCGACGGAAGGGCCGGATCGGCGAACTTCGAGAACCCGCACGCCTCGCCCTCGCCGAAGCACGCCACGAACGTGTCGTTCTCGACATCGGCAGCGAAGGGACCGCTTTCCCAGCCGAACCAGGCGTAGGGGCCGAGGACATCGCCGTTGGTGGTGTCCAGGAGCCGAGCGACGAGACCCGACACATTGCCCTCGAAGCTCGGTACCAGCGAGGGGTCGGTCCACGATGTGATGAGCACCTGGCGACCTTGATACGTGCCGACGGCGAACAGCCGGTCGGCGTCGCCGATGACCTGGGGCTCGGTGCCCCGGCGAAGGACGTGCTCAACCGAGCACGTGACGGCGTCGCCGGCGCAGCGGCTGTAGAAGACGCCGCCGAACCCGTCATCGACGGGCTCCCGGAGGGTTTCGTCCGCATCGGGCTTCGCATAGACGGTGCCGTCCTCGTCGGTGATGCCCTCGGCGGTGGCCAGCCACAGCCCGGCGAGCGAATCCGATCCCGGGCCGTCGGAACCATCGGGGGCCAGCATCGTGGTGGTCGTGGTGGTCGGCAGCGTCGACGTGGAGCGGGGAAGGGTTCCGGTGGTCGATTCGGACGGCGAGGCGTTGCTGTCGTCGGAGCACCCGGCGACCAGGGCGAGCGTCGCCACCAGGGTCGCTGCGACGACGCCCCTGGGTGACGTGACAAGGCGCTTCGGGTGA
>Ga0335397_10004141_pt1 | contig 19241 bp, 20 predicted proteins | sample MAT04_FD_205740 | JGI IMG/M metagenome (GOLD analysis project Ga0335397, IMG submission 205740) | Freshwater microbial communities from Lake Fryxell liftoff mats and glacier meltwater in Antarctica - MAT-04 (spades assembly) (version 2) ... | reverse complement strand
CACGCCGACGAACACTCTGCTGCTGGTGTTCGCTGTCGGGGTTGTCGTACTATTTCTAGGAGTCACGTTGGCCGACGCGATTCAATTGGCTCCCGAAGTACAAGCAGCTGCTTCACCAACCGCCACCCGATAATTGCCACCCGAAATGGCCAATCTTTGACTCGTGAGAATGAGATTCTATTTTCCTGTGAATTCACTTTCTCCGACAACACATCTTATCCCGCCCGTGTGACTACAACGCACCCGACAATTCGGCGTTCCGAACACAAAATTGCACTAACAGAGGTCAAACGCTTCCATGAACGAACCTAAAAAACCAGTCGCCCTGATAACCGGCAGCGGAAGTTATCGCGTCGGAAACGTGATTGCGCGCTATCTTGCCGCCAAAGATTACCGCATCGCGATCCACTACAATTCGTCCGCCGATGCGGCAAATCAAACTTGTGAAGAACTGCGTCAACAGGGAACGGACTGCGAGGCTTACCAGGCAGATGTCGCCAACCAACTCGAAGTTGACACGATGGTCAATGCCGTGCGCGATCGTTTCGGCAGGATCGATGCGCTCGTGACGACATCTTCGATTTGGGGAACGATTCCTTTCGATGACATCACCGCTGACGATCTGCAAAAGAATTTCGCTGTCAACACGCTGGGAACATTCTTCGCTGCACGCGCCGCCGGACGGGTCATGGTGAATCAATCTGAAGGCGGATCGATCGTTACGATCGGTGACTGGGCCATAGAACGTCCCTACCTGGACCACGCGGCTTATTTCCTTTCGAAGGGCAGCATTCCTACGCTGACACGAGTACTGGCCCTCGAACTTGGACATCGAAATCCGAGGGTACGCGTCAACTGCATTCATCCGGGACCTGTAATGTTTCCGCCGGATACGCCGCAAACTGAGAAAGAGGACCTGATCGAATCGACTCTGTTAAAGATGGCGGACTGCCCGGAGATGGTCGCTCGGGCGGTGGAGTTTTTTATTCAAAACAAGTTTGTGACCGGTACCTGTCTTCCTGTCGACGGCGGGCGTCACATGTTCACCCCGTCAGACGCAAAGAGAAAGTGACTGTTGCGGCCTCAACCGTTGCAGCGCGCTCTGATTGGGATTTCGCAGTCAATTCACTGCATAGATCAACCACGCATCAGAACTAGTGTCGTCCGAGCCACGACGCACTGACCGTCGTGAAATCGAATTTCGCCCGAGCCGGCTCGGAATGTCTGAGCGAGTGAATCAGGGCGGGGCCTCTCACGTCTCATCGTTCCTTGGTGGAGACGTTCGCGAGAATCCCTACTCGCTGAAGTTTGTTTTCTGCCGCCGCAACACCAGAGCGAAATACTCCTTCAACCCGTCCGCCAGCCAGTCGATCGCAGGATTTCGACCGAGTTTGGAACTATTTCGAGCCACCCATGCCAGCGGTGATCCGTGGATAAAAGCCCCGTCCCAGGGCACGTCGATTCGGCTTTCGAAAGCCGCGAGCACGGCCACCAGCAGGGTGTCATTGGGATCGCACTTGCTTCCTGAGCCAGGGCGTGATCGCCAAGCAGCAGAGTCGTTTGTGGAGCTGGCAACGAAACGATCACGTAATCATAGTCACGGTATGTACGGCCATTTGCATCGGTCAGTTCCCAACCGGTCGCGACGCGCGTGAGTTCAACAATTCTCGTTCTGCGGTGAATCGTGAGTTCATTCGCCAGATGGCTCGCAATCGCTGTCATCGCTGGTACGCCGACGTAGCGGACCGGGTGTTCCGTTTTCGATTCCACCTTCTTCCCGTCGATTTGAACAATCAGGCCCGTCTATTCGGCGACGATTCCCTGCTGGTGGACACACTTTTCAATAAACGCCTTGAAATGTGGTTCGGGCGCTGAGAAATATTGAGCACCATGGTCAAAGCTAAGACCGGGATCGGCACGACGCGTCGCGGTTCGACCGCCAGCACCATGACTCTTCTCGAACACAGTCACCGAAAACTTATGATCTTGAAGCGTTCGTGCGCTCACTAAACGAGAAACGCCTGCGGCTATGACGGCAACGCGTGGATTCTTCACTCGGAGTTCCTTCAGAACCATGCGGCACAGCACGTTAAATGATGGTCCCGTGGCGCAATACGTTCAGTCGATGCATGCATTTGTTTCAGATCCGGAGTCGCATCAACTCGTCCGCCACCGCTAAAATAAAGCGTTCAGGCGAGCGGCGGATTTTTAGTTACCGTTGAAAACAGGGGCTAGCGCCCTGCGGCTAATAAAATCAGCCGCCGCTCGGCTTACAATAATCTATTGGCTATTTAACGCAGCAAAGTGGCGATGTCCAGCGTCTTGTCGCTGTTGTCTCGTCGCTGTCGGGGAAACCGGGCCAAGGTCCTCGGCAATCAGCCGACTCGTAATTCGCGCTGACTCGTAGATGACGGGCAGGCCGCTGCCGGGATGCGTGCCTCCGCCAACCAGATACACGCCCTTAAGGTCTTCGAAGCGATTATTTGGTCGCTTGTGCAGCATCTGTTGAAAACTGTGAGCCATGTTGAAGGTAGCTCCGTTGTGCACCTCGTAGCCAGAGTCCCAGTCGTCGGGGGTTACGATCTTTTCAAAACGGATTCGACGTTCGAGATCCGTGAGGCCCAGTTTCTCAAGTTGACGGATTACATCGTCACGAAAGGCCGGAGTCTCTGTCGACCAGTCCACATTCGGATGCTGATGCGTGACCGGCACAAGCACATAAAGAGTGCTGTGACCCTGCGGTGCCATCGTCGCATCGGTCACGCACGCGTTCTGCACGTAGAACGACGGGTCTGCAGACAGCACATGCTGATTTTCAATCTCGTCAAGATTCCGATGGTAGTCGCGGGCGATATGAATCGTGTGGTGGGGCAAATCGTAGCCCCCTTCCACTCCAAAGTACATCATGAATGTTGAGCATGAAAACCTCGTCGCTGCGATCTTCCGATCGGACCAGGTCTTTCGAAGATGGTCGGGTACAAGTCGCTTCATCGTTCTGGAAACATCGGAATTGATCACCAGCGAGCTGGATGGATAGTGTCTCCTGTTTGTGGTTACACCCACAATCTGGCGACCGACGAAATCGAGTTGCTCCACGGGCTCATTCAGATGCAGTTCAACTCCCATTTCCTGCGCGATTTCAGCCATTCGCTCACTGACGGCACTGCAGCTGCCTGTGGGATGATAGACCCCGTGTTCGTACTCGAGAAAGGCAAGAATGGTGAAGAGGCTGGGACACTGAAACGGCGACATCCCGAGATATTTGACTGAAAAGAAAAGGCTAGGACGAGCCGCGGGTCAGCAAAATAACTCTGCAGTTCGCTGCCGACGGAATGCCATGGACGCAGCCACGGGACTGCCTTGAGCATGGAGGGACGAAGCAGATCGAAAACACTGCTGAAGGGTGATTCCAGGATCGGGCGAAACCGACGCAACTTTTCCCGATTGTCATTCATAAATCGAGTGAACGCGCCCGCATCTTGCGGCGACAGGACCGCGATTTCCGCTTCCATCCTTTGTATGTCCGGAGTCGCATCAAGCTGACCTCCCTGCCCAAAATGGATCCGGTACTGAGGATCCAGTTTTGACATTGGAACCTCCTTGAACAGGTCATAACCAGCCGAAGCGAAGACTTCCTTCAACACCCGCGGGTAGAGGAAGAACGTGGGACCGAGGTCAAACCGGAAACCGTTTTCTTCAATCGCCGAGCACCTTCCTCCAACACGCGGGAGACGCTCCAAAATTCGAACTCGCCTGCCTTGGGATGCCAATAACATGGCGGCCGCCAATCCGCCACGACCAGCTGCAATGATCGTAATCGGGTCTGACATTGTTTTTTTACCTTGATTTAAATTCTTAATCAACTTGAAGCGGGCACGGTGCTTGCATGTTTCAGGCAAGCGACCAACGTGAGCGACTTTTTGGCAACCAGCCGGTAGGCTCCTTTGGGTCAAGGGGTCTCACCACTTGTTAGGGACTTTCCGGAAGCCGACCTGCACGGAGTCGTGTATAGGAGATTCCGTCAGTGGACCAAACGACGATCCTGAATTCCGTCTGGCCGAACCTCCCGCCGAAAGCGAGGCAAACAGTCGCCCGCAAAGTAGTTCATGAGGAAGTGTGACAATGACGTAGACCAATAGACTGGACAGGCAAAGGCTCAATGGAGTCATGCCATCACCCCGTCGAACCGCAATCAGCGGAACCGCAACAACAGTCGGAATCAGCAGGATCAGAGAATCGCGGTGAAGAAAGACGATGTTGTGCAGATTGAAACTCCATAAGGACTCATGATTGATGACACGGTTGAGACGACGAAGGTGACGCCAGCTGTGCCAGGTTAAGCAGTACACTCCGGAAGCAAATAGGGGATGTAGAGTCCCGAAGCAGATTGCGAGGGCGATGAGCTCAAACGTCTCGACGCCAGCTCGAAGGATATTTCCTTCGGCGACACTTCGCAGGATGCTCGCCAATTCGAGAATCAGACACCCGATGAGAAACGAGGCGATGTTCAGCCTCCATTCACTTGAGGCGTTCAATGTTGAACTGCCGCAAAATGCGAGCAGACGATTCAGCACGTCAACGGAAGCTTCAAAAAAACAAACGAACGGCAGCAGCACGACGATGAAGCCCCGGGCCAACGCCCAGATGGCTTTCGGGATCGCTCTGTCAGACCACACTGGAGCGATGTCGTCGAGATCTTCCACATCTGCCCGTCCGAAATGCCAAGCGCTGAGCAGGCCGAAGGCTATTATCACTGGCAGAGGTGCGAAACAGAGGCCAGCAAGGACGCAAGTCATCACTGCGAAATACCAGCCGAATCGGAAAAACGTTGCAGCGGCGCACGTGTCGTCGAGTCGCTGCGACAGGATGAAATCGATCGCCCCATGAGGCAGCCCCACTGTGCATGTGGCGATCAGAAATGGCAGGGAGCCATCAATTCGGGAAGCCCGCCCGCAGCAAGTGTGAACACGGACAGCAGAACTAACACCGCTGGCGGCGCGAAGATGAAGATCAGCTTGCCCCGACGGTCTGTCATGTGCTCACTCCTCTGCCACGGGACTCGGTCCCGAACGTCAACTTAACCTACAGACCTCGCCAGCGCAGGCTCTTCCATATCCAGTTCCGGATGCCGAGTTCGAACGGTTTCAGCCTTGACGAAAGTCTGAATACCGTGCAACGCGACGAGCCCAAACCCGACCTTGTTGACGACGTCCGAGATGTTGTAAACGATCTCGCGGTACTCGCCAGCTCCGCCGAGGGCCATCAGGAATCCGATTGGATACACCGCCCATCCAAACAGAATGAACAGTCGCATTGTGCGGATCGCACTGGCAATTGGCGCGGGCTGCCTCTTAATGACATCGCTCATTGAACCATACAACAGGGACACGATGCCAAGTTCAAAGGCGCAGGCGACAAGGAAGAAACCCCACCACGACCCACCGCCTACGGGAGACGTTTCGGCGATAAATGCCGTCACGATCATTCCGATGTCCAGCAGCACAAGATTGCGGAACAGATTCTTTCCGTTGCTTTCGAGTCGAAGCAGCATGGGAAACTTGATGAGCAGGAGCGGTGTCGTGAACAGCCAGTCGATGTAACGGAGGGCGGTCGAAAAAGATCCTCCGGTCATGTATTGTATGGTCATCTTGTAGTAGTGGAAACAAGCGATGGCACAAATCAGACCGGAAACAGTCACCGCACTTCTGTACTGCGACGGGACATTGCTGCGCTCAAAAAACAAATAAACGGCCCCTGCACCCATCCCCACAATACCTGCGAAGAAAAGATACAGAGTGATGGACTGCACGCAGAATTTGCCGCAAAGTCCATGGACAAGTGTGCAAGAATCGGAGACATCGAAGACTTCCTTTTCATCAGTGTGTTGAATTGATCAGAGTGAATTGGCTAGCCGCTATGTTCTCGCACTCCAGCGCTGCTTGGCCACAGGATTTGAAAAGAATCGTTTCGACTCGATCCAAACGGCCGAAAATCGTTCATTATCTCTCAGGCTCAGCAACACACTTGCAATGGAAAGAATCCCGCGTGGATCAGGAGGCTTTCCGGTTAAGAAGTGGCGCGTCAAGTATCGAAGCGGCGGAGAAACGGAGAGATATTTGTTTTAGCCGCTGCATTCTGTTCTCAGCAACCTGTTCGCCGCGTTCCTCCGGAAACCTGCCATCTGAGGTGCTGACAGCGGTGTGAGCGGATTGAGATTATTCATCGCGTGCCTCTTGGATTGAATCGGCGGTTAGATCAGTTGAGATACCGGCGTTAAAATCAGGTTCGGTAAGCCACGTAACGAATTGCGATCTCTGCGGCTGGCGATTCGCCGAACTGTTTTTCAGGTGCATGGTACCGTCTGTCACATGCTGGCCACGTTTTGCCAAAATTGAAAGGCTTCTTAAAACTTGTCGATCAGGGCGCATAATTCACCCTTCACCTCTGTTACGTGCGGGGCATCCGGAGTGCCTGCGGGGCGTGCATCTTCTTTTTGCAGTTTAGGCACTGATAATGAACGGATCGCCCATTCGGGCTGATCTCCAAGAGTTTCCTCTTAAACTCATGGCAGCGAGAGCAGGGCTGGATCATGAACCAAAGCTGCACTTTTGTTCCCGGATCCTGCCGCTTTTCATCGATCAAGGCTTGCAACTGCAAAAGATTCTGATCCTGCTGCAGTAATTGCTTTTGTAGAAGTTGTACCTTTTGCAGTTCCATACGATGCATGTAAACACGATAAATCGTGACGATAATAGCGATTACCAACACGAATACGCCAAACGATGTCATACCCGCCCTTTTAAGAAACCGCCAAGCAACGCCAATTATTCCCGCCTACCGAATCGCAATCTGTGCGGCGGGCTATTAGCCCGACGAATAGGTCGTGCGTTGAACTTTTCCGCTTCGTGGGGCCGCGCGTAAGGGTTGCTAAGTGCGGAATCAATGCGACCGGTGAAGCAACATGCCGAACATGATGCACCCGGAGTGATGACGTGTCACGAGCAGTGGGGCGGTGACCGGAAGTTTCAGTTGGACTGGCTCTAACAGGTCGTTTGAAAAGGAAAAAGGCGTCAGAAAAGGAAAAAGGCGTCAGGAACCGTTTTCTTAAACACCGCGTATTTCGGTCCGTTTATGCGTTTTCGGTTCGGTTTCCAGATTGCAAATCACGCACTCCAGCCCCTTGACCTGCAGTCCGGAGATTCTGGTGAATCCACGAGTGCTGCTCGTCACAAGGATCAAGCCATTGAGAGCCGCATTTGAAGCAATCTGCAAGATGTCGAATCCAAACATTCGTGTCCGGAAGGTAGACCATCATTCAATCTTCAGACGTGTTGGGTGCGGTACTGTCCATCGCGTTCACGAAGTCATCGACCTGAACGTTTTGCAGAGTCGCACGTTGTTTGCAGAGTCTACCAACGTCCGGATACACTGTCACAAAGAGACCTAACTGTTGATGCTCGCAGAGAACAGGACGCTAGCGCGTGGCGGCTGATAAGACAGTCATAGATCGCACGATGCTAAGTGACCGTCCGCCCGTCATATGTGACGTACGGTAACTGAAAGGTCTCAGCAACCGCCTGATTTGTGACGCGACCGTTGGCAATATTGAGGGCGGCAGCCAGCCCCGCATCCTTCTGGCACGCTGCCTGCAGCCCGGTGTTGGCGATTCTCAACACATACGAAAATGTCACATTGCACAATGCGTACGTGCTTGTACGTCTCACGGCACCCGGCATATTCGTGACGCAATAGTGCAGGATGCCATCGACGATGTACGTCGGGTTGGAATGAGTTGTCGGACGCGACGTTTCCAGGCATCCGCCCTGATCAATACACACATCGATCACGACCGCACCGGGTTTCATGAACTTCAGGTCATCGGCTGTCACAAGTTGCGGTGCACCGGCACCTCGTTCAATGAGCAATCGATGCCCGGCACTCGTCAGCACTTCCACACCGCTGGGAAGCATCGCAACTCGGTATTCGTCCGATTTGATCTTCCCTGGGACCGCCAACAAGCATGTCAGTGTCTCCTGATTTATGAAATGGATGTCTGTCTACATATTAATCTCATACCCTTTGCGATTTTCTCGCGACAGGAATGAATTCGCCTGATCGTCGCCGGTGATTTCGCGTTTGGCGGCGTCCCAGTTGAGAGGCCGGTTCAGACGCATGGCGATGTTTGACAAGTGGCAGATTTCTAACATGCGGTTGTGGGACCAGACGTCGGAGATCGGTTGCCGGCGAGATTTCATCGCTTCTGTGAAGTTGGCGGTGTGATTCGCACTCACCGGGCCGCCGTAGACTTTTTCGATGGCGTCTGCTGGAAGCGGTTTTTCTGTCAGGTCATCGACTGGCTTGCCTGTGATCTTGCCTCGATTCACGAAGAAGCGGCCTTCGGTGCCTTCAAACAGAATGCCGTTGTCGCCTTCGCTGGTGATGATCATTTCGACATCGTTGGGCATATCGACTTTGATTCTGAAGCTGGTCGCGGCGTTGTACTGGTCATGAACGACCGGCTGTCCGTCTTTGTATTCCACCGGCAAATTGAATTCGAGCGGCGTGATTTTGCTCGGACCGGTTTCAGTGGCCCCCAACGCCCAGCACGCGATGTCGACATGATGGGCGCCCCAGTCGGTGAGTTTTCCGCCCGAATATTCGTGCCAGTTGCGGAATGAATAATGGCAGTTGCTGAACAGCGGAACGCCACCACCGTAACCTTCTCGAAGTTCCGGCAAGGCGCGATAATCCACTTTCTGGGCCGGGCCGAGCCAGAATCCCCAGTCCAGTCCTTCGGGCACCGGTGCGACGGGAATCACGGGTGACGCTTCCATGCCATTGATGCCGCAGGTGACTCGTTGAACTTTACCGATGCGGCCATGCTTCACGAGAGCGACCGCCTGAAGGAATCGCTGGTCAGATTCTGTTCGCTGCATCGTACCGACCTGGAAGACTCGACCAGTTTGCTTGACGATTTTTTCGATTAGTTTGCCTTCGTCAATCGTCAGCGTCAGCGGTTTTTCACAGTAGACATCCTTGCCGGCAAGCATTGCTTCGACGGCGATCTTCGTGTGCCAGTGATCGGGAGTTGCGATCATCACGGCGTCGATATCTTTACGGTCCAGGACTTTGCGATAGTCGTTGTAAGAATCTGGTTTCCTGCCCTGTGCTTTCTCCGTTTTTTCAACATTGGCTCCCAGCACATTGGCATCAACGTCTGCGAGAGCCGCGAAGTCAGCAAATGGGAATGACTTGCCGGTAATTGCCCAGCCCTGATTTCGCAGACCGATGGTGGCAAACACCGGACGTTCATTTGCCGACAGATAACCCAAAGCCCGGCTCATCGATGGCATTGCAACTGCAGAACTGCTGGCAGCGGCAACGGACTGAAGAAAACTGCGCCGCGTAGCTTGGCGAGATATTGACATTGTGTAAATCCTCAAAACGAAACGGTTTCAAATCACGTGGCTGAGATGATAGCCAAAACCGTTGAAGATTTCATTCAGGACCAGCCCTGAAATACGATCCTGTTTTCGAATAGACGGACCAGGCTCGCCGCACTGCGGGCACTGCGAACTGCGTGTCCACCGGCCAGCAACCGGTACGAAGAAACGGTCTGGCTTGTCATGCTGATGCTGGTTGCTCATGAATTGCAGAGTGGAGCCGCGTTGCCTCCCGAAGTCGGCGCGATGTACGGCGACGGCAATACGTCGGAAGCCAAGCTGGCTCACCAACTGGCCATGCTACGATTTCTTTCAATCCGAATTCGCACTGTGTCGCGTCGAAACACGGGTTGTCAGGACGATTATGGACAGGACGATGAATCGCAGTTTTAAATCGTCCTGTCCGATATCGTCCTGACATAAACTCAGCCAGACACCAACGACTTAGAATCGCGAGATACATAAGTGAGTGCCATTGGGCGTTAGCCCGCCGAGGTACGTCCGTGAAACTCGTTCGGCGAACACCCACCGCTCGCCGGGACCTCTTAATGGTGATTACGCAAAAACATTGCCACGGACACGGGGCCGGTCACACTTCACAGATTCGCTTGAAGCGTTCCCAGGCATCACTCCAGGCGTCTGGATCGCGGGGATGGAATTCGGTGATCGATTCGGAACGCCGTACCACCTCGCGAATCTCGCTCAGAGACGAAATATCCCCGGTGGACATGGCTTGAACGAGCACGTTGCCAAGTGCTGTGGCTTCCACCGGGCCAGCGATCACGGGGACTCCGCACGCATTGGCAGTGAACTGGTTGAGCAATGCGTTTTGAGCGCCGCCTCCGACGACGTGAACTACTTTCACAGAAACGCCGGTCAGTTCTTCAAGCCATGACAGAACCATGCGATACTTGAGGGCAAGGCTTTCCAATGCACAGCGAATGAACTGGCCTTCGTCATTGGGGACCGGCTGTCCGACTCGACGGCACTCGGCGACAATCGCTTCAGGCATGTCGGTCGGACGCAGGAACACCGGGCGATCGGGATCGATCAGCGATCGGAACGGATCTGCACCAGCGGCTTTCCGCGTCAGTTCCGCGTAGTCTGCTTTCAAACCACGGTCTTCAAACGCGACCTTGCAGCGTTGCACCAGCCACAGCCCCATGATGTTCTTAAGCAGGCGATAAGTGCCATCGATGCCACCCTCGTTCGTCACGTTGCGTTCAAGAGCTTTGTCCGACAGGACCGCTTCCTGCACCTCGACACCCATCAATGACCATGTCCCACTGCTGATATACGCCCAGTCCGGGTTTCCGGTATGAGACGTCGGAACCGCCGCGACTGCGGAACCTGTATCATGTGTTGCCGGAGCAATCACTTTCACGTTCTGCAGTCCGGTGAATTCCTGAACGTCTCGCCGAAGTCCACCAAGTTGAGTACCGGGTGTCACAATTTCCGGGAACATCTCGGTGGGAATTTCCAGTTTCCGCAGCATCTCCACGGCCCAGCCCCGAGTCCTGGCATTCAGCATTTGCGTCGTTGTGGCATTAGTAAACTCCACGACACGGCTGCCACATAGACACCAATTGAAGAAGTCCGGGACCATCAAAAACTTTGTTGCCTGTTCGACAAGTTCCGGATCTCGCTCGCACATCGCGAGCAACTGATACAGCGAATTGATCTCCATAAACTGCAGACCGGTGTTCGCAAAGATTTCGGCTCGCGAAACACGCTGCACAGCTTTGGCCAACAATCCGTCCGTGCGAGAATCACGATAGTTCCAAGGCTGACCGAGAATCTCATCATTCCGATTCATCAATACGAAATCCACGCCCCAGGTATCAACTCCAATGGATGACACCGACGCACCGTACTGTGAACACGCTTCACGCAGACCGTTCTGAATTTCGCTCCAAAGGCCCACCAGATTCCAGCGAAGTGTTCCCCCAAGTCTCACTGGACCATTGCTGAAACGGTGAATCTCATGCAGTGAAATATGTTGCCCGTCGAACCTGCCGGCCATCACGCGGCCGCTTTCTGCCCCCAGATCGACCGCCAGGTACGTTTTCTCTTTCATGTTCGAATGCTCGTTCTCGTTGACTCAGGAATCGTGTCACAATAGTCCGAGAAGTCTAGCGTCCGCATCGCAGAAATCGTAGCGCACCAAGCCGCTGCTGATTCGCATCAATCCTGACAGTGATCGCACTGGCCGCAGCGGTCGCGGCGATCGCAGTGGTCACAGCGGGGATCGGGCATCCTGGCGAGGTACGATGGACCGTACTTCGAAGGGATGTCGTCCAGCGAGTAGGATTCGTATTCCATGCGATAGCCATCGCAAGGGCGAGCGAACAGATGTCCGAATCCTCGTGGCCGAAACGAATCGGGTGCACAGCGTTGGTATTTAGTCAGCGAAGCAGCTCGAGGGCGATACCATGTCGTATAACGGTCAAACGGCAGAGAGAAATGATGGAATCCGCTTCCTGCTGAGCCGGGTGCTCCAAGGTCCGGAGCCGATCGGATGTTCGCGTATCCATTGTATGAATCTTCCGGCATGACGGTGTCCCCCGTTCGGATCGGCGAGAACTTCTGCAGCGAATTTTTACTGGGAACCAATGACGGATTGGCACTCGAAGCAAGTTCATTAGCGCCACGGTGGATCTCAGGCATTTGCGGTTGGAGCAGCATTTGTGGCTGAGACGGAATCGGTGGCTGGGCCGGGATTGGTGGTTGGGCCATGCAAGGCAACTGTCCGATCAAAAATGCCAGTACAAAAACTGACACAGGCATGCTGTATTTCATGGTTGTCATCCGTGACAAAGTAGATTGCGGAATAGGTGCCACCGGCTCGGGAGCCGCCGTTTTCAAGTTTTTTCGGCAGTCTCAATTGCGTAGGTCGCTGAGATTTGTGTGATGATCGTGTCAATGTTTCATTGCAGTCCGGATCGTCTCAGCGTGCGGATTGTGACGCTGGCCGAAAGACATTTGACGCCGGGATCTTCAGTTGCACTCCGGCAATTGCTGCCGAATTCATGCGACACCGAATCGTTGAAACCTGCCGAACGGTCGGCATCTTACGCCCAATGGGATTCGATTTGTGAAAATTGCAATTCGCTTGGGAGGGCGAAGCTGCTGCGGAGCCGTGAGAATTGTTGAACATCGTGCATCCACGCTCTAATTCAGGAATTCCAGATCAGTAGCAGGAGGGTCCCACGCATTCTTTCCGCTCGTAGGCGCGTTCGAGGTTTTATTTGGTGCCTCAAGTGAGTAGACTAACGAGAGCTGGGGGGAATTTGGTCAATCTTGTGCGGCTGGTGTCTGGCATGAAGATTGGCAACATTGAAATTGCGTACCAGTCCGATTTTGTCGCCGGGCGATGTTCGGTGTTTGAAAAGTCAAATGATGAATTCGCCCGTGAATGAAATGGCTGCAGTCATTGCCAGTGACAAAGTCCTCATAGACGCCCGGAAGGTACGAGACGAATTGCAACCACCAGTTCGCGATCGTTCTGAAAACGCCGGTCCACACCTGGGGTTTCGCGGCACCCGGCGCGTGCAGCGACTCACAGGATTTGGGATTCGTTCGATTGGTTCCTACGTGCCATCGCGGATCGTTACGAACGAAGAACTTGAGGCGAGGTACGGTTTCGAGCCGGGCTGGATCGAACGTCGAACGGGAATCAAGCAGCGTCGGTTCGCTGCGGATACGGAATCCACCAGTGATCTGGCGGTTGAGGCGGCTCGCCGAGCGATCGCGGCAGCTCAGGTTTCGGCATCGGATATCGATCTTCTGATCGTCGGCACGTTTTCTCCGGACTTTACTTGCCCTTCGACAGCGTGCCTCGTTCAGGACAAGCTGAAGCTTGACGTGCCAGCAATGGATTTGCAGGCGGCGTGTTCCGGATTTATGTATGCATTGGTGACCGGTGCTCAGTTTGTCGCAACCGGAAACTCACGCCTCGCATTGGTGATCGGAGCCGACGTCAACAGCCGAATCGTGCAGCAGGAAAATCAGCAGGTGGCACCATTGTTCGGGGACGGTGCGGGCGCGGTGCTGCTTGAGGCGGGTGCATCAGATCAGGGACTTGTATGCTATCAGCTTGGTGCAGACGGAGCCGGTGGCGGGATGCTCGATCGTCCCGCTGGCGGTGTCGCGTTGCCGCTCACACCAGAACTGGTTTCTGCTGGCGAACACTATTTGAAAATGGATGGCCGGAACGTTTTCAAGTGGGCGATCGAAGCCGTCACGCAATCGATTCAGACGGTACTGAAAAATGCGGGCGTCACTACTGACGATGTCAGTCTCTTCGTTCTGCATCAGGCAAATATCCGCATCATCGATCATGCCATGAAAGTGCTGGATATTCCCCCCTTAAAGGTTTACAACAACCTCGACCGCGTCGGTAACACGTCCGCCGCATCCATTCCGCTCGCCCTGGACGAAGCCTGTCGCGAAGGCCGCATCCGTCGCGGCGACCTTGTTGTTATGTGCGGTTTCGGCGCGGGATTGACATGGGGAACCAGTCTGTTTCGTTGGTAAAGATCGCCTGGAAGGAACAACTTCATGCAATCTCAGGACAGTTCGCACGAGTCTCTTTCGAGTGCAGATTCTCAGTCTCGCCGCAGCATTCTCAAGGCCATGCTTCTGCCAGCCATTGGCGTTTCGTTGACGAACGGGAGAACGTCAGCCGCTGCCAATACTGTGCATCCGGTTTTCGGGCCTGTTTCAGCAGGGACCGCTTCAGAAGATGCTGTCAGGCAGTATGTCCCTTTGAATCGTTTTCCGCGAATGGTGCAGGAATTTTATGTGCAACAGGTTCGCGACGCCGAACGGAAAAACGTTGCAACACTTGATGCACTCAAGACAAAAGCTGATGCAGAAGCCTATGTGCGATCGGTTCGCGAGCGAATTCAGGAATCGTTCGGATCGTTCCCTGAACGCACTCCGTTAAACGCCCGTGTCGTCAGTACTGTCGAACGTGAAGGCTATCGTATCGAAAACGTGATTTTCGATAGCCGGCCAGGGTTTCCAGTCACGGCCAATCTTTACGTTCCGACACACCAAGAAGGCCTCATGCCAGGCGTCGTCGGCACTTGTGGCCACTCGGCGAACGGTAAGGCGGCTGAACCGTATCAACAATTTGCTCAGGGACTGGCCCGCATTGGAATGGTTTGTCTGATTTATGATCCGATCGGTCAGGGCGAACGGTTGCAATTTGCCACCGATAAACTCACCTCCAGCAAAGGTGCAGGCGTTCAGGAACACTTACATTCCGGCAACCAGCAGTTTCTGGTCGGGGAATTTCTGGGCACGTGGCGCGCCTGGGACGGCATTCGCGCGCTGGATTATTTGCTGACTCGCCCGGAAGTTGATCCCAACCATGTTGGCGTTACGGGAAACTCGGGCGGTGGCACAATGACGACATGGCTGACCGGCCTGGAGTCACGCTGGACGATGTCTGCCCCCAGTTGCTTCGTGACCACATTTCGTCGCAATCTGGAAAATGAATTGCCGGCGGATACCGAACAGTGCCCACCGAGAGCAATCGGATTGGGACTGGACCACGCAGATTTTCTTGCCGCCCTGGCACCACGACCGGTGATTATTCTCGCAAAAGAACGAGACTATTTTGACGTTCGCGGTGCTCAGGAAGCCTATGAACGTCTGCGGAAATTGTATGCTCTTCTGGGTGCAGAGCAGAATATCGCCCTCTTCATCGGGCCAACCGGCCACGGATATTCGCTCGAAAGTCGCGAAGCAATGTACAGTTGGTTCGCCCAGGCCGCCAATCTGAAACTTCAGAATTCCACGCCCCAATCGGAATTCAACGGAGTGCTGCAGACTGCCGGGCATGTTCCCTTTGTCGGTGAGCCGCCATTGGTCATCGAGAAGGACGAAACACTCTGGTGTACGCCGAATGGTCAAGTGGCCAAAATTGAAGGAACACGGACTGTCTTCGATTTCACTCGCGACGCATCGCGACAACTGGCCGATGATCGCAAGTCACTCCGCAGTGCCGAGTTGCAGTCGGCGATTGTTGACGTCATGAAAATCGTCGCACTGCCAGCTGCTGCACCGGATTACCGTATATGCAGAAACCGTGGTTCGCGAGGATACTCGAAACCACAAGCTGTCTCGTACTTTGTCGATACGGAACCCGGTATCCATTCCGTTGTGTATCGCCTGACAGAGGAACGATGGTACTCCCGACCGCCAGCGGATTGTCCTTCTGCGATTCTGTATGTGGCTCATTTGTCGAGCGATGTTGAGCTTCGCGACGAACCTCTGATTCGTGAAGTCGCAACTGCACAAGCGGATTCCGCAGTTTATGCCTGCGATGTTCGTGGTATCGGGGAATCCATGCCGGGCACCTGCGAACCCAATTCGTTTCACAGTTCCTATGGCTGCGACTATTTTTATGCAATTCACGGGCTGATGCTGGACCGCCCGTATCTGGGCCAGAAAACGTACGACGTACTGCGAGTCCTGCAATGGCTGCAGTCACTTGGTCATACCGAGATTCATTTGGTAGCCAAAGGCTGGGGAGCGTTGTGCGGTACTTTTGCTGCCGTGCTGTCGCCGATCGTCACTCGTGTCACGCTCAAACATGCGCTGACTTCCTACGCCGACATTGCCGAGACCAAAGACTATCACTGGCCCCTGGCCACACTTCTTCCCAATGTGCTGGCTCAATTCGACATGCCGGATTGTTATGCCGAACTGACTGTAAAGAATCTCGTCCAACTGGAACCAGTCAACGGTAGTGGTATTCGGTAAACTGTCGCCCGACCTGTCTCAGGTCGGGAACCAGCGACGAGGTATTCGTAAAATAGGTTTGTAGAAAGTTAAACCACATTTAAAAAGGATGCCGACCTGATGACAGATCGTCATTCTTGGCAATAATAAGGGAAAAACCCGTGCCAATTGATTCCAGGGCGAATCATCGAATTTTACGGTTGATATTTGTTGTGATGGGAATCGGGTTGATTTCCTGTCCGCTCGCCTGGGGACAAGCGAATACGGACGGTCAGATACCGCCTGAGAACGCCGCAGTCAAGAAACAGGCGACGCCAGGAACTGAACTCCCGCCGGAACCACCGGCTGCGAAAATTGATGTCGCACCTCTCGCGTCAGACCAGCAGATTCAACAGCGGCTGATCGATATCCTCAAAGCCACGTCCTGGTTCATCGACCCTGAGGTGGAAGTGCAGGAGGGAGTCGCATTTCTTCGCGGTCAAGCCAGCACGGATCAGCACAGGAAATGGGCCGGGGATCTGGCTCGCAGTACCGAGGATGTTGTCGCCGTCGTCAACCAGATCGAATTGATCGAACCTTCCATCTGGGATATGTCACCCGCATGGTCTGGATTGCTGGATCTGTGGCGCGGTTTTGTTCGCGGAGTGCCGTGGATCGTGTTTTCGATTTTGATATTGCTGTTCGCATGGATCATTTCGAGGTTGGCGCGACGCATGGTTCTCGCGGTTATCTATCGACGTCTGGAGAATGTGCTCCTTCGCAATGTTGTGTCGTTTCTGGTCGGTTCGCTCGTGATATTGGGAGGCGTGTATCTGATCCTGAGAGTGGCGGGACTCATGCAGCTGGCGTTGACTGTGCTGGGAGGTACCGGCATCATTGGCATCGCGCTGGGAATTGGATTCCGTGACATCACGGAGAACTTTCTCGCCAGCATTTTGCTCAGCATTCAGAATCCCTTTCGCACCGGTGATCTGATCGACATTGGCGGCACCGTTGGCTATGTTCAGCGAATGACGATTCGATCAACCGTGCTGATGACGCTTCAGGGGAATCAGGTTCAGGTACCGAACGCGACGGTCTACAAGGCGACAATTCTCAATTTCACGAGTACGCCCAACCGTCGCGAAGAATTCAGTATCGGCATTGGTTACGATGTTCCAATACCCTTCGCGCAGGATGTGGCCCTCAAGGTACTTGCCGAACATCCGGCCGTATTGAGGGAACCGGAGCCGTGGGTTTTGGTAGACAGTCTTGGTTCGGCTACGGTCAATCTGAAGGTCTACTTCTGGCTGAACGGCCACGAACACAGTTGGCTGAAAGTGCGTTCCGCAGTCATTCGACTCGTAAAGCGAGCCTTCCAGGATCACGGTGTCACAATGCCGGATGAGTCCCGTGAACTGTTGTTTCCACACGAAGTTCCCGTGCGCCTGGTCGATACCACTCGCGCCCAGCCAGCAACAGAGTCTCTGCGTCCCCTGCCACCTGCAGTGCCCGAAACAACGGTCACAACCGCCGAAGGCGGCTTGTCGAGCGACGCCTCAGAGCTGGAACGACAAGCTGCTCAGTCCAGGCTGCCCGATGCTGGTGACAATCTGCTGAAGCCGTCGTGACAAAATCTGGCCTCCGTACTGAGGCGCGTCCTTTCTGCCGGAAAAGACCTGACGGATAGGATTTCGGTGCCAGCACGCATTCGACAGGACGATTTGGGTCAGGACGATTCGAATCACATCTTCCTGTCCTTCATCTTCCAGTCCTTCATCAGCGAGCCGCAACGTCAGTTCCCCGTGCGGGACAAAGTTGCCACACGGGACAAAGTTGCCATACACTCGCGGACCTCAACTGTCCAATTTTTTTGTCGTAGCTGCCGTCGCCAGACGGCTGTTTTTGATGCCCGCTACCAGGGCATCGCGAAGATTGAGTATCTATTACACCCTCTTTTCGGGCGTGAGGGAAGGGTCGTTCGACAAGTTGAGTATCAATCAATGACTTGTCTCAAACTGGAAATTGATCTGCCATTGTGTCCGTTCAACGATGGATGACGCGAGCCGACCTGTGCTCGCGGTTCTCTTGCGGCTGCGATCCGCAGCCCGATTTCGAGGCCCTCTTGTGCGTACTGCGGTTGCTTGAGCAGGACGGCCAATAACGCCTGTCCGCTCGCCTGTGAGGTATCTTCCGGCAACTTTCACTTGCCGGAGGAATCTCATGACACACAAAACATCGCGTCGGCAAATGCCGCTTTTTGAGCCCCGGTCGCCCGCCTGGGATGCGTTGCCAGCACATGCACAACAACGCCTTATCGAGGCGCGTCGCTGTTAGCTGGCCTCGTCACGTGTCGCAGTTGCGGACACAAGATGCTTTCGATTCGCGGCTGCCGAGTTAGAACAACAACTGTCCAAGCAGGTGCTGTACGCGGTGAGTCCCGCTGGTGTCGCTGCAGCGGAACAGGCTGCCGAGCGTCTGGCTACCGAACGCTCCGCGCGTCGGTCAACATTGGCCAATCAGTTGGAACAACTTCGTTACGATGCCGGCCTCACGCGCCGTCGCATCGACGCGGTTGATCCGGCGAATCGACTTGTTTACTCAACTCTGTGCGACGAGTGGGAAATGAACTTGCAAGCGGTGTCGCAGCAGGAATTGTTGTTATTACAATTCGACACCGACGATCCGCCTCGCCTGACTGATGACGAGCGCATGCTGCTGGATCAGTCAGGCACACGACTCGATCGCCTCTGGTACGATGATACGATTGATGGCAGTCTCAAGCAGCAAGTCGTTCGACTGCTGATTGATCATGTGTATGCAGAACTGTCCGACGATGAAGATGATGTTGTGTTGTGGCTGAAGTGGACGACCGGGCATCACACGCAACTTTACGCTCCTCGCCGTCGCAGACGCAAACGCGAATCACAGTCGATCTCGCAACGCTGCTACAGACGCTTCGCAAGATCGCAGATGACGATTCGATCCGCCGCACGCTCAATCGGCACCAGATCAAAACCGACACCGCTGAAACGTGGACTGCCCGCCGAGTCGCATCGGCTCGGC
>Ga0335397_10004132_pt1 | contig 19265 bp, 16 predicted proteins | sample MAT04_FD_205740 | JGI IMG/M metagenome (GOLD analysis project Ga0335397, IMG submission 205740) | Freshwater microbial communities from Lake Fryxell liftoff mats and glacier meltwater in Antarctica - MAT-04 (spades assembly) (version 2) ... | reverse complement strand
GCGACGCGCCGGAGACCTGCAGCGGCACGAGCTTTCTGTGCCCGTTCGACGGCGTGCGCGGCACGGAGACGACATGTCGGCCGAGCGTCGGTCCCTGCGACCCAGCCGAGGTGTGCGCTGGGTCTATTGGGTCTACGACCTGCCCAGTTGACATGTTCACGGCCTCCGGCGCGCTCTGCGGCGTGCCCGCGAGCGGGCGGTGCGACCTCGCCGACGTGTGCAACGGCACCTCGCCCGCGTGTCCGGCGGTCTTTCAGCCCGCGGGCACGGTGTGCGCGCCAAGCAGCGGCGACATCTGCGACGCGCCCGACTTCTGCACTGGCGCCTCCGGAGAGTGCCTCCCCACTTTCCTCGCGGGCGTCGAATGCCGCGCCTCAAGCGGAGGCTGTGACCCGGCCGAGGTGTGCGGTGGCGGGAGCGCGACCTGCCCGCCCGACCAGACGTCGCCGGCGGGCATGGTGTGTCGGATGGCGACCGACGTTAGCTGCGACCCCGAGGAGTCGTGCGATGGCACTTCGAACTCGTGCCCAGCCAACGTCACGAGCTGCGTGAGCATCGATGCGGGTCCGAGCGACGCGGGCGTCACGGCCACCGACGCAGGCCCGCCCACCGCGGCGAGCGGCTGCGCATGCCGTGCGCCGACGGGACCCGAAGCGCCCGCCCACGGCGCCCTCGGGGTCGCCATCGCATTTCTGTTCGCGCTCCGCCGCCGGCGTGCGTGACAGCGTGAGCGGGCGATGCTCGTTCAGCGCCGCGCGGGGCGTCTCGGCATGGCGAGGATGCGCCGCGGTGTCCTGCGAGCGCGACCAAGCGGACCATGTCGTCGACGACGTTGCCCGCGTAGACCGACGAAGGGCTCGCGATGAGGCGCCCTGCGTTCACCACGCCCTCCCAGTCGCCTCGAAACGCGAGGAGCTCGGCGAGGGATGCAGCCGCCGACGGGTCGCTCTCGGCGAGCGGTGTCAGCGCGGCGATCGCGCCGTCGGCGTCTCCGGACAAAGCGAGCGCGCGCCTTCTTCTTGGCCACGAGCCTACGGCGCGGCGTTCGGGGTGGTCTCGATCGCGTACTCGATGCGTGCGCTGATCGTCCGCGGCGCGCCGTCGATGGGTCCGCGTAGGTTGGTGTTCATCGCGCGCTCTTCGAGACACGCGACCTCTTCCGGGGTGAAGCCGCTGCCGCTCGCGCTCGCGCGGTTCACGCGTCCACTCGGCATCACGGTGACACTCACATTCACCCGCAGGCTCTCGCCGAACGTGCTGATGCGCGCGAAGTCGAAGCACGACGCGGGCGAGCCGAACGCGGCGCTGAGCTCGGTCGAGTAGTCGCGGGCTGCGACCTCGGGGGCCTCGGCGGGCGGCGCTGCTAGTGGCGCGCTCGGGGCCTCGTCGGTCGCTGGGCGCCCGACCGTGCGCCAGTCGTCGCCCGATGCTCCGCTGTGGCCCGTGGTGGCTGCGGCAGGAGGGGTCGCCACCGGCGTGCTCGGCCGCGAGGGTGCGCCACCGCCCACGCCGCGCACCGAGCCTCGAGGCGCCGGCGCCGTTCCGCTCGCGCCATCGTCGCGTCGCCCACATCCGAGCGCTAGCAAGAACGCGAACAGCACGGCGATGCGAACGGGGCAGGTCATGGCCGCGACTCTAGCGACAATGACCCCAGCGCCACAACGGCGCGTCACTCGGCCGGTGCCAGCGCTTCCATCCCGGTCGCGTCGTCCGCGTCGTAGCTGCGGAAGAACCACAGCGCGCCCAGCGCCAGCAACGTCGGCGGCACGGCGAAGAGGACCTGGAGACGAAAGACCACCTCGGTGCTCGGGGCGGCGCCTTCTCGATAGCCGATCACCGTCAGGCCGACGCCCACGCCTGCCGCGGCGCCCGCGATGGCGAGCTTCTTCACCAAGGCCGCGAAGCCCGCGAAGAGGCCCTCGCGGCGCTCGCCGTGGCGGGCCGCGTCGAGGTCGGCGCAGTCCGCGTTGAGCGAATGCAGCAGCATCCAGAAACCCACGTTCGACGCGCCGGAGAACGCCATGACCAAGGCCAATGCGAGGTAGTCGCCGGGGCCCACCAGGAACACCGACGAGAACGCGATGGACGAGATACCCAATCCCACCCGGAACGCCGTCACCTTGCCCACTCGCGCCGCAAAACGGGTCCACAGGGGGTAGCTGGCGATGGCGCTCACCGCGTTGATCACGAACGCCATGAGTTCGACCTCGGGCGCGGTCTCGCGCATCACGTGGTGGAGCACGTAGAGGATCATCGACTGCACGAACGAGAGCGCGAGCGCACCGAGCGCAGCGGCACCCAAGAGCGCGCGGAAGGGGCGATGTCCCGAGAGCGCGCGCAGCACATCCTTCGCGCCCATCGCGGTCGCGGGCTTCACCGTGGGATCCTCGCGGGTGCCGAGGAATGCGCCGAAGATCGCGAGTGTAGCGATGCCGCCTATCACCCACGCTGCCTGACCGAATCCTTCGCGGACCCGAGACGGCGACGCGCCTTCGTCCATCGCACCCGACACCATCAGCCAGAGCACGGGCAACAAGAGACCCAAGAGATCACCCACGTTGCCCAACTGCTCGCGCGCCGCTGCCAGGCGAGTGCGCTCTTCGCTGCCTTTGGCGAGCTCAGGCAAGAGCGAGAGCGCAGGGACCTGCACCATGGTCTTCATGCTGAACAAGAAGAGCAGGGTGACGGTGAAGTAGAGGCCCAATGCGCCGCCTTGGAGCTGAGCGGGCGGCGAGAGCAAGAGAATGAACGCGACACCGAGGGGAAGGGCACCGAGCAGCAGATACGGACGACGTCGTCCTGCCTTCAGCGTGGTGCGATCGGACAGGCGTCCCATAAAAAAGTCACCCAGCGCGTTCCACACCAACGCCAGCGTCAGACCGAGGCTGACATAGAGCGCATCGAGCCCGACGACGTCCGTGTAGAACACGAAGAGGTGCACCCCGAGGAAGGTGCCGAGGATGTTGTCGGCCAAGCCCGAGAGCCCAAATGCGAAGCGGTCGCGAGCGCGCATCACAGACCTCCCAGCTCGTAGTCGATGGCGATGCCGCCGAGGATGGTGGCCTCGCCCTCGCGCACCACGTGGTGGGTGTAGCCGCCGCCCCGCACGAAGATGGTGAGCGCGCCAATCTCCGGGGTGATGTGTTGCCACTCGAGCATCGCGAGCGGGCCGACCTGATGGCCGACGTAGCCCGAGTTGGGGACCGTGCGGAGGTCGTCGTAGGCGCCGAAGCGCAGCAGGAGATCCGACGCGAGCCGCGCTTCGGCGCCGACGAACGAGGTGCCGGTGACCACGAAGTCCTCGCGGGCCATCACCAGGTCGTACTTCATCGAGTAGTAGAAAGGGTCGCTGCCGAGGGCCGATCGCGACAGGCACCATTCGCTCACCAGCAAGAGGCGCCATCCATCGGGCAGATCGACGGCTCCCTGCAAGGTCGCGCTCATCGACGCCATCCATCCGCTCGCGCTGCCCGCCGCGTCGCCCGGGAGGTTCTGGCCGTGGATGTCCGCGCCGTAGCCGCTCAGGCCGTAGTGACCGGCGCCGTTCATCCCGATGGGCCACACGGTCGCGCCCACGAGCTCGCCGCGCACCACCAAGAACGAGAAGGGTTGAATCTGGAGGTAGCCGCCACCGAACGCGTAGACCGGTGAGACCGCAGTAGTGACGCCGCCCTCGACGTGGCTGCCCGCGCTGAGGAGATCATTCGGGTCGCCCACCTCGCCACGCACCCCGAGGTCGAGGCGGTGCTCGGCGCCCATCGGGTTGAGGAGCAGCACCAGCTGCTCGTGCATGACCAGGCGGGTGTTCGGCACCTCGCGCTGCGCCGAGGCGATCGAGCCCGTGGAAGCCCAGAGGGCGGCGAGGCAGAGCGCGATGACGAGGTTGTTTCGGGCGGTCATGGCACCTGCTCTCGCAGGAACGTGGCCAGCCACGCGATGCCTGATTTCATGGGCGATGCATGCCTGTGGGCCAGCGCTGTGCACGGCTCTGCACACGTGGTTGGTGAGCCCACTGCACACCTCGTGACTCGGCACGCAGTTGGGGCTGCGATGGCAGTGATTCGGCGTTGGTACGGCTGCTGCTCTGAGCTCGCCATGACCCACGACACCACGCTCTCGTATCGACTCTGGATGCTCGGCCTCCGCCTGATGGGCCGCGCGCTCTTGCACGCCGGCTACCGCTTGCGCATCGAGGGCGCCGAGCAGGTGCCCGCCACGGGCGGTGTGCTGGTGGTGTCCAACCACGTCACGTTCCACGACTGGCTCTTCCTCGGCGTCGCGATGAAGCGCCCCCCGCGCTTCGTCATGCACCAGCACCACTGGCAGTTCCCGCTGTTGCGCGCGTTCTTCGAGGCCAGCCGGGTGATCCCCATCGCGCCTCGGCGAGAGGACCCGGACGCGCTCGATCGCGCGCTGCGATCGATCGACGAGGCGCTCGCGAACGGGGAGCTCGTGGTGCTCTACCCCGAGGGGACGATGACGCCGAACGGGCAGCTCTCGCCCTTTCGCCCGGGCCTCGACCGGGTGATCGCCAAGCGCCGGGTGCCTGTCGTGCCCGTCGGGATCAGTGGGCTGTTCGGGAGCTTCTTCAGCCGGGCGCGAGGCGCGCCGATGAGCGGCCTGCCGCGGCGCTTTCGCGCGCCGGTGACCGTGCGGGTCGGCGCGCCGCTGGCGCCGACGGACGGCTCGCACGCCTCGGTCTGCTCTCTGACCGACGCCTCGCGCGCGGCGATCGCGCGCTTGGCAGGCCCGGCTCGCGACAAGTCCTACGAGATCGAGCAAGGCCGTGAGCGCCTCGCTCCTTGGGCACCGGAGGTGCCGTCGCGCCACGCCGCGTGAGAAGCCACCCTGCTCGGCGCCACGCCGCGATCCATGACTCGTGGGATGCCGGCCCCAGCGAACCTCTTCTCAGCCACCCACGCGGCGCGTGCGCTGTGGCTCTGCGCGCTGACGCTGGCGTCCGGGTGCGGCGCGGCACCGGCCGCGTCAGCGGAGCGCGATGTGAGCAGCACGCGAGCGAGCGACGTGCGCGGCACGGTCTGGGTGGTGGCTCCGCATCCGGACGACGAGGTGTTGATGGCCTCGGAGGCGCTCTCGGTCGCGGTCGCGTCGGGTGCGCCCTACCAGATCGCGATCGTCACCAACGGCGACTTCACCTGCGCTCGGAACGGCTGGGTCCGACAGCACGAGTCGCTCGCCGCGCTCGCGACGCTGGGCGTGACCGAGGACCACGTGCACTTCCTCGGCTACCCCGATGGATGGCTGTCCGAACTCTCGGACGTGCCGCTCGCTCCCATCCCGCGCGCCGAGGCGGACGGCGACTGCTCGATGGGCTCGACGACGTACGGCACGCGCGGCGCCGAGCGGAGCGATGTGCACAGCGCGCTCACCGGCGCGCCCGCGCCGCTCACCGCGACGGCGCTGGTGGACGACCTGCTCGCGCTCTTCACGGCCTCGCCACCCAGCGAGATCCACCTGCCGCATCCGATCGACGATCACCCCGATCACGCGATGACCTATGCGTATGTCCGACGCGCCCTGGAGCGGGCCTCGCTCGCTCGCCTGCCGCTGCTGCTGCGCCACGTGGTGCACGCCGGATCGTGCTGGCCCGCGAGCGACGAAGCGGGAGGTTGTCTCGCGCCGGGGCCGGAGCTCGATGCGACGGCGTTGCCGGCGCTCCCCCCGCCGCTCTCCGGCTACCGACCCGACCAGGTCATCGCCGCCGACCCCGCGCGACGCAGGGCCGCGATCGAGCGGTACACCACCCAGCTCGGCGGTCCCGCCGACAGCAGCTGGCTCGCGTCGTTCGCTCGCAGCACCGAGGCCGCGTGGTCCGAGCGCCTCGCCCGGGGCGTCGAAGGGCCGCTCTTGCCGCGCGGCGCGTTCGCGCGCTCCAGCCACGCGAACAGCGACGCGTTCCGCGACACCCTCGAGCTCGGCGCGGAGGCGAGTCACAGCAGCCGCGTCGATGCCTCTCGCACGCTGGAGATCACCCGCATCGGTAGCCGCCTCCTCCTCGCGGTGCACGCCGATGGATTGGAGCGCGTGTCGCGCTCGCTCGAGATCGCATCGCACGAAGGCGCGATGCGCCTGCGGCTCTACGCGTTCCCCGACGGACCGACCGGCGCGTGGATGATCGAACTCCACGGCGATGCCGGCTACGTCATGGGCGTGCTCGACGCGCGGTCGGGCGCGCCGCTTCCGGAGTGAGCCGGGAGGGACGCACCCGATCGGCTCAGGCCTCGCCTCGCCCTCCTCGAGGGCGAAGGGGGCGCCGGCTTCTCTCGGGCGCGAGGCGGTTCCGAGACCATCGCCCGGCGTGTATGGGCAACCGCAAACGTTCGGGCGGCGACAGACGGAGGGCCTTCATGCGGACTACACGCTCCTCGATCACCCTAGGCCCACCAGATCGGGCGGCTCGAGCAGCGAGAGATCGAGCACCACGTGCTGGATGCCGAGCTTCTTGGCGAGCTGTCCCACCAGCTCGGACTTGCCGATGCTGGTCGGTCCCTCGAGCAGCGCGGGGCGCTTGGCGCGGTACGCGACCTCGAGGATCGAGGCGACGCGCGGACCGAGCGGCAGGGCTTGGTTGTCCTTCACGCTCGCAGGCTTGGTCTCGGTTTTGGCGCGCGACATGCGCGCCGACTATGGAGAAGACCCGGGCGACGGCAAGCGTGCGCCACGTCTTCTCAACTCAATCACCGTCGCTGGATCACCACGGTCAGCGGGTTGTGATCCGATGCCCTCGAGGTGCGCTCCGTCGCGGTCACCCGGTGCACCAAGACCTCCATCCCCGGGCGGCTGGTCCACACGTGATCGATCTGCGGCGCGGCGCCGCCGGGGCACTGCTGCCTTCCGGCCGAGCCGGCGCTTCCGTTCACTCACGGAGCGGTGTGCTCGATGAGCTCGTCCACGGCCATCGCGTCGTCGGTGGCCCGCTCGCGCACCTCGGCACGGACGAGACCGATGCCCTCGCTGAGCCACTGATCGATGAACCGCGTCGAGAGAGACCGACTAACCATCGCGACTTCGTCCTCGTGTCGCAGGTGCACGCAGTCGAGGAGTCCAAGCGCCGTCTCTAGAACCTCACGCCCCATCGTCCGTGTCGTCCTGCGGATCTCGCCGCTCGCAGGGCCATCGAGGGTCGGTAGCCCCGCGAAATGAAGTACGACCGTGGCCAGCGTCGCGACGCCGTCGGGGTAGATCGCCGCGACCGGAAACGACCGGTCTCGCTCGTAGCCAATCACCGGGTTCCATGGCTCATCTGCGGACTCGCCGTCGCATCCGAGCTCTTCGCGGGTATGGTGGCCGGACACTTCGTTGTCCCACACGAGACGCCACTGCTCGCCACTGCGCCGGGCGCTCTCGACACGGAGCACCCGTTCGGTGCTGTGCTCGGAGAGAGCCGGTGCGGTGGTTCGATATCGCCAGCTGGCGCCAACCCCCGCGGGAACGAGCGGGTGCGGGCACACGTCGTTTGTCGCCGTCCAACGAGCGCTCTCACGGGGCGCCGCTGCTGCTCTTGGCGATTCCGTTCTGGTCCGTCGTTCCGAGACCGCCGCGACCTCATCGACCCTGTGGCTGTCCCGCGAATCGCAGGCTCTCCACACCGCTATGACGGCGAGGACGACGATCGCCGCCGCGACCAAGCTTCGCTTCACTCCGAGAGCTCGGCGACGTCGAGGAATCGCACGCGGATGCCAGGAGCATCCTCGCGCGCATCGAGCCAGCCGACCACTGCACGCCCGTGGTGGGCAGCCGCGAAGGGACGAAAGCCTGCCCCAGTGGGCCCGCCGGCAGAGGCGGCGTCGGACGTGACCCGCACGATCTCGCTCCCGCGGTGGCCGGTGCCGGTGAGAAGGACCGCGTAGATCTCGTCGTCGAGGTCGGCGGTGTTGGGCATCGAGCGTTGATCCCAGATCAAGAGGACACCCAACCCCTCGATGGCAAGTAGCTCGGGGTAACGGGTGCGGTGCCGATCGGTCCCTTCACGGAGGCACGGCAACTGCCACGGTGCATCATGAGGAGCCGCCCCGTCGGCGTCCATGACGCGAATGTAGTGGCAGTGGTTCCCGCCGCTCTCGGAGAGCTGGGTAAACAGGATGTGCCCATCCGGCGCGACGGCCGCGTGGGGCTGAAACCCATCGAGGCCGTCGAGACTCTGGCCGTTCCCCACGGGCACCGGCGGCGCGATCGGCTGGAGGGTGTCGGCGGACAGAACCAGGTAGTGGATGTCGTTGAGTCGGTAGGGGCTGTAGTCCCATCGGAAGAGCACCCCGACATCGCCCGAGGCGAGACGAACGGCGTAGTAGCTCCCGACCTCAAGACTACGACCATCGGGTCCGCAGCGATCGTCCCACACCAGCAGGGACGCCCGATACCGGTCGGCGTGCGCAAAAGCGAACATTCGGTGTGGCGACACGAACTTGCCACAACCTTGCGGCGCCGAAGCCAGGATGGACACGACTGCTCCTCCGACAACGGTCGGCAGGACTCCTAATCCCGTCGGACCGTTGCTGGTTATTGCGAGTCTTGTGCACTCCGCGCAGAGGCTGTCGAGTGGTGCCATCGGAACGTAGACTTGCTCGGCCTCGAACAAGTCGGGCGCCGTCATCCGCAAGCTGAACACGCGTTGGTCGTCGGAGACCTGGGGAATCCGGTCCAAGGGGTCGCCCCACATCTGCGCGACCAGCGCGTCTCCGTCGAGGACCCACTGCTCCAGATTGGCCATCGTCGGACCGAGCGAGATGGCCTCGCCCAGCGAGTCGCCCGTTGCCGAGAACCACCGCGCGTAGCGACGCCAGATCATCGGGTTCGGCCGAAAAAAGACCTCGGGATCGGTGATGTCTTCGCTCCAGCTGACGAGGATCCCGTCGTCGTTCATGCCAATCGACGGGAACCTGGGCCCCAGCGAGCTCGGCGGGATCAATCGGTGCTCGGCGCCCACCTCGATCGTCGCGACGAGCTCCACGTCGGCGGCGCAGCCCAGCGCGGCGATCGCCAGCGCCACGGTCCCGCACACACGCATGGACATCAGGGAGCCCAGGCGATGTCGGTCGGACCGTTGGGGCGCTTGCCGGCGCCCTCGAAGAGAAGCGACATCCCGCGCCGCTCGCGGTCGCTGAAGTAGGACACGAACAGCTCGTCGCGACCGTCGCCGTCGAGGTCTCCGGGCACCGAGAGCCGGGCGCCGAAGCGGCGGCCGATGCGAGGCTCGAGCCGCTGGAGGACGACTCCAAAGGGATTGAGGACGAGCAGGGCGCCGCGGCCCCGGTTGGCGCCCGGCGCACCCACGATGACCTCAGCCACGCCATCGCGGTCGAGGTCGGTCGTCGGGGCGAGCGCCGCCCCCAGCTCGTCACCGCGGTTGCCCCTCAGGGTCCACTGAGCGCGACCGGTCCACGTGAAGAACGTGACTGTGCCACCGATTCCAGAACGGGATGCCCCGATGAGCACGCCGGACGGATTCTGATCGCGGGGCAAGATCACCGCTGCGTCGTCGCCCAGCCGGGCCCGCGCGCTCGTGCCTTCGAACCGGGCCAGGCGCACGCCATCGTACGAATAGACATCGACCCGTCCCGACTCTCGACCGGCCTGCCCCGACGCGCCTGGTGCCGAAGCGAGGAATTCCGCGATGCCATCGCCGTTGCGATCGGAGGCGAGGACGATCGCGGTGCCAAGCTTGTCGCCGCGGGCATCGCCAGAGATCGTCGTCACCGTCAGGGGATCGGCCCAGCCCAAGTCCAGCACGCGCACGCGATCAGGGATGGCGGTGATTGCGGTCGCGAGCTCGGCCCCGTCCGGCAGCGACACCGTGTCGATGGATCGAAACCGAGGAGTGAAGATCTCGATGCCGAAGTCGCATCCCGGACCGTCGCGTAGGCAGAGATCGATGCCGGCGAGGAACTCACAGCCTCCGTCTGCACCGAACAGACACGCCAGCTCGCCGAATGCGGGGAGTTCGTCCGATGGGGGAGGAAGAAAAGCGCCGCTCCCAGCCAACGTGCACCCAGGCGCGCGAGGACCGGGACAGAGCGGGTCGCACGCGTCTCCAAGCAAAGCTCCACCCGAGTTCAGCTGGTCGGGATTGAAATCGTAGGGACAGTTGTCGCCGATGGGCACGCCGTCGGCACCACGCACGGGGTCCGGGACCCCATCGTCGTCGCTGTCGAGGTCGCAGTCGTCGGGCGTTCCATCGCCGTCGGTGTCGATCGCTCTACTTCGGGGGTCGCGGTCGGGCACGCCGATGCTCGCGCATTCGCCGGCCGCACCGCGGTATAGCGAGTCCTGAAGAAACTCGGGACAACCGTCCGCGTCCCGGTCGCAGTCGCATGGGTCGGGAATGAGGTCGGCGTCACGGTCGCCGACGCCTCGCGAGAGCACTCCAGGGCACAGGTCGCATGCGTCGCTGAGGCCGTCACCGTCCGTGTCGAGCGGCAACCCCGTCGTGGGGCTCGCGACATCTGGGAGGTTGCAATAGTCCTCGACGTCATCGAACCCGTCGCCGTCCCGGTCGAGGCGGAACACGAATTGCGCCGCGGTGTCACCCGGGCTCAGCGGGTCGGGGATCGGCGAGACGCCGACCATCACAGCGTTGGTGAGTCGCGCCGGTCCGCCCACCAACGGTGGCGGAGTTCGCCGAGTTGCGATCTCGGAGAGGATCGGCTCGGCGAAGACCCGGCGTATCTCGTTGGCCACGTACGGTGACCAGGTGAGCAGGCGAGCGAGCTCGGGCGATGGCGTCGTCGTCACCGTCCGGCTCACGCTGCCTAGGCTGGCGGTGAGCGTCAGCCCACGCTCGATGCCCACCGCCGCGACTGGTCCCCAGAGGCCGCCTGGTGCGCCGAACGGCGCGGTGAATGCGGGGAACGCCCCAGTGGGCTCTGCGTTGACCGCGACAGGCAGGGTGCCGATATCGAGTCCGATCCCCGGCAGGTTCACGTTGGGAAGCGAGGTGCGAGCGAGTGCGTCCGGCACACCAACGAGGTCGTTGAGGCCGTCAGGTAGCTGCGCCCCGACCGCGGGTCTTCGCCGATCGAGGGCACTGGCGCGGCCCAGAACGCGTCGGTCACCCCGCCGGGGAGGTCCCGTCCTCCGGGGAGCTGGATCACGAAGCGGTCGAAGAAACTCCGAAAGAGCGGGGGGTCGGGAAAGGACGGCACGTCGATGGGCGGCAGCGTCGGAACGCCGCCGAGCGAGAGCAGTGGATTGACCTGCGACGCGAGCGCCAGGTACTGGCCGGGCAGGAACAAGAGGTTGAGCGGCGTCCGCGCGAGGTCATTGGTAAGGTCGTCGGATCGGATGTCGGTCGCCCGGAAGATCGAACCCTGCGGCGTTCCGAAGTTGGTGTATGTGATCGTGCTCGCCTCGGGCCTCAACCTCATGGGCCGCACGAGGCTCAGGATGTCGAGGTCGCCGCCCATGCTGCGATCGAGCACTTCCCCGCTGGTCCGGCCCGCCATGACATGCCGCGCGGCGATAGGTTCGCCATCCACCAGCATTTGGTGACAGCCCCCGCAGAGCAGGACGGCGATGAAAGCCCGGACTAGAAGTCCGCTCGCTCGCAGCGTGGTGTCCATGGATCCTCCCGATGGTTGATGTGACCGGTGGCGATCAGGCGCCAGATGGACGTTCGTGTCAAGGCCTCCCGAAGGACACTCACTCGAGCAGCCGGCGCCGTTCGAGAAGCAACGGCGTCTCCGAGACTGAGCGCACTCACTGCGGCGCGCGCATGGATGTGTTGGACCACAGCACGCTCGATGTCGGACTCCCCGCGAACGAGAAGCCGCGCGCGGCAATCGCCATCGAAACCGAACCTCCGTCCCGTGCGTCAGCGTCGTTCGATCACCACGGTGATGGGGTTGTGATCCTAGGCCCGCGACGTGCACTCCGTCGCGGTCACCCGGTGCACCAAGTGATCGATCTGCGGCGCCGCGCCTAGAGGGCACTGCTGCCGTCCCGCGGAGCCCGCGTCGCCGTTGAACGTCTTGCAGCCGTCGTTCTGCCGTCGGTCGGCGGCGTTGCGGGCGTAGCGCATGAAGTCGGCGGCGCGGAAGATGTCGCCGACGGGGCTGCTCGCGAGCGCGTTGAAGTCGCCGCCAAGCACGAAGGGTCGATCGCTGCCGATCGCGTGCTCGCGGATCGATCGCACCGTGGCGCGCGCGGCCTCGGCGCGCTCTTTCGCCCCTGCATCACCGCCCGCGCGGCGAAGTGCGCGCTGTAGAACCACGGCGTGCCCGGTCGCGCGGTGCCTGAGCGCTGATCGTGCCTGTCACGCAGGCGCGCCAGCACCGCGTTTCGTTCGTTTCCGCGCATCTCTTGGGCGGCGACGACGGTCAGCTCCTGATCGGCGATCTCGTCGGCGATCCGCTCCATGCGCGCGCCGTCGTTTGCGTCCCAGCCCACGTGACGATCGCCCCACGCGGCGTTGTTCAGGTTCGAAGTCCGCACGTTGTAGGTGGCGAAGCGGATGCGGAGGGGCTCCGGACGATCGGGCTCGGGAGCAGGCTCGGGCACGGTCGGCTCCTCGTCGGGCAGAGGCGGCGGAGGTGGCGTGATGTCGGGCTCGGGGTCGCACCCGTCGCCGCAGCGCCTGGGGCTCTACGCGTTCCCCGACGGACCGACTGGCGCGTGGATGATCGAACTCCACGGCGATGCCGGCTACGTCATGGGCGTGCTCGCGCCGTCGGGCGCCAGCGCGCCGCTCCCGGAGTGAGCCGGGAGGGCGCACCTCGATCGGCTCAGGCTTCGCTGCCTTCGGCCTGGGCGCTGGCGCCGTCGCCCTCGCGCTCGGCCTTGGCGACCTCGACCTGCAGCGCGCGCCCCTGGTGATCGAAGCCGTTCAGCTTGGTGATCGCCTCCTCGGCGCGCTCCTTGGGGACCGACACGAACGCGTGGCGATCGCGGATCCGGATGCGGCCAAGGGTGTCCTTGCCGAGGCCAGCCTGGGTCTCGAAGAGGCGCAGCAGATCGACGACCCGCACGTTGTCGCGCTTGCCGATGCTCACGAAGAGCGTCGCGTAGGCGTCGTCCGGAAGGAACGTCCGCTCGGGCCGCGGCTCGCGATCGCCACGCGGCTCACGATCGCCACGCGGCTCGCGGGGCTCGCGTTCGGCGCGCGGCGCACGATCGGCCTGCGGCTCGGAGTTGCTCTCTCCGCGGGTCTCGGGGGCCACCTCGAGCGCGCCGTCGCGGTCCCGACGACGACGACGACGAGGACGCTCGCCGTCCACGCCGTTCTCACCGTCGGTCGCGGCAGGCAGATCGGACGCCCTCACCGCTGCCGCATCGTGCTGACGCTCTTCGCGGGGGCGGTCCTCGCGCGGTCGGTCCTCGCGCGGTCGGTCCTCACGGGGTCGGTCCTCACGCGGTCGCTCGTCGCGAGACGACGCTTCGCGGGACGGACGCGGCTCGTCACGACGACGGCGCGCGCGGGGTCCGCGATCGGACTCTCCCCCATCGTCACGCTCGTCACGCGCCTCGGCCACGGGGCGGGGCGGACGGGCACGGCGGGCGGCCGCGGCCTGCTCGTCGATCTCGGCGTCGGTGGGCGCCTGCACGCCCAGGAACGCGCGCACCAAGCCCGCCACGATCCGCTCGCCATCGTCGTGCGCGACGATGCGACGGGCGATGGCGCGATCGGCCTCCGATGTCTTGGTGGGGAAGAGGTTGCTCGCGTCGAACGCGGCCGCGAGGAGCTCAATCCGATCGAGCTCCTGCCGGGTCTTGAGCTCGCCCTCGCTCGGCAGCGACTTCTCGATCGGGAAGATCTTGTACTGCAGGCGCAGGTAGTAGAGCTGGCCCAGGTCGGTCGGCGCGATCAACGAGATGGCGGTGCCGGTGCGCCCTGCGCGGCCGGTACGGCCGGTGCGGTGGACGTAGCTCTCATTGGCGTCGGGGAAGTCGTAGTTGATGACGTGGGTGAGGTGCGAGATGTCGATGCCGCGCGCGGCGACGTCGGTCGCCACCAGGAAGCGCAGCTCGCTCTTGCGGGTGCGGGCCAACACCGACTCGCGCTCGTTCTGGGGCAGGTCACCGTTCAGCCAGTCCGCGTCGTAGCCCGCGGCGGAGAGCTCCTTGGCGACCTCTTCGGTGGCGACCTTGGTGTTGCAGAAGATGATCGCGCTCTCGGGGTTCTCGATCTCGACGATGCGAGTGAGCTCCTTGGACTTGCTCCCGCCCGCGATCACGTAGACGAAGTGCTGCAGGGTCTGCGCGCCGACCGCGTCGCTCGAGAGCGAGATGGTCGCCGGGTCCTTGAGGATCCGGTTGGCCATGCGCTGGACCTGATCGTCGAGCGTCGCCGAGAAGAGCCAGGTCTGCCGGTTCTTGGGCAAGAGCTCGACGATGGCGTTCAGCTCCTTGGCGAAGCCCATCGAGAGCATCTCGTCGGCCTCATCGAGGATGAGCGTCCGAAGATCCGCGACCTTCAGCGTGCCGCGCTTGAGATGATCGAGGACTCGGCCCGGCGTGCCCGAGACGACCTGCGCGCCCTCTTCGAGCTCGCGGATTTGCTTCTCCATCGAGGCGCCGCCGTAGATCGCGCAGGTGCGAATGCCCCGGTACTTGCCGAGGCGCTCGAACTCGCGCGCGCTCTGGAGGCTGAGCTCGCGGGTGGGCGCCAAGATCAGCGCCTGCACGACGGGCTTGGCCTCGACGCGTCGGTCGACGAGCGGCAGCGCGAAGGCGGCCGTCTTGCCAGTGCCGGTGCGGGCCTGGACGACGAGGTCCTGGCCTCGCAGCGCGGGCTCCCACGCAGCGAGCTGCACGGGGGTGGGGTTGAGCCAGCCAATTTCGTCGATGGCGCGGCGGACCTCGGGGGTCAGCGGCAGTGCGTCGAACGTGGGCAGGGCGGGGGGCGTCTCTTCGAGTTCAGTCTGGTTCATTCGTCTCTAGGCGTGTCGTGGCGCGCGAGGTCAGTGGTGGTCACGGTCTTCGGCGTCGAGCGCCAGGACCACATCGCGTGCGAGGGAGGAGTCACCTTCGACCCAACGAAGATCGTCTTCGATGGCGTAGCGGAGGCGCAGAAGGAGGGCATAGGAAGGACGCCCGGAGCAGGGTGTCTCGAGCGCACGATAGCGCCCGTCCCACGCCTGAAGCCAGCCGGCGGTGGCTGTTCTAGGGGGATCGGACATCGAGGCAAGCTGATCGGCCGCCCCGGTGAGGAGCTCCGCGTGCAGGGTGCGCAGGTGTTCACCACATGATTCAGGGGAAATTGCCGCCTCGGCCGACGCCGCCTCCCCCGGCCAATAGACCTGGGGGACCACCGAAATGAGGGCTGAGAGGCAGACCCAGAGGGCGAAGATCCAATAGAGCGCAATCGCCAGGTTGCGGCCCATGCGGGCAGCACCAGTGGGCTTGGGCTCGGGGGAATCAGGCAAGCGCGGTGGGTTACCGCCCCGAGGTCCCCGGCGCTACCGGAGCGCGAATCGCGCCCGTCGAGCGTGTCCCCCTCGTTCGCGGACGGCGGGTACACTCCGGCGCCTTGGACAAGCCGAACGATGCGGTGAGTGAGGCCCTGCTGGGCTCGGTGCTCGATGGGCGCTACCGCGTCATCCGCAAAGTCGCCGAGGGCGGGATGGGCGCGGTCTACGAGGCCGAGCAGATCGCGTTGGGTAGGCGGGTCGCGATCAAGACGCTCCACGCTCATTTGGCCAACGACGAGGAGATGGTCGTCCGCTTTCGTCGCGAGGCGATGGCCACCACCAAGATTGGGCACCCGAACATCGTCGAGGTCGTCGATCTCGGCGAGCTCCCTGGGGGTTTCCTCTATCTGGTGCTCGAGTTCCTCGAAGGGCGCGATCTCTCGCGCTTGCTCAAGGCCGAGGGGCCGCTCTCGATCGGCCGCGCGTGCCGTATTCTGTTGCAGGTCTGCGACGGGATGGGTGCCGCGCACGTCCACGGGATCGTGCACCGCGATCTGAAGCCCGAGAACGTGTTCTTGGTCGAGGGATCGCAGCCCGCCACCGCAGCGGACCGGGTGAAGGTGGTCGACTTCGGGGTGAGCAAGATCAAAGAGGCGGGCGTCGACTCGAAGACCCGCACCGGGACCGCGCTGGGCACGCCGTACTACATGGCGCCCGAGCAAGCGCAGGGCCTCAAGACCGTCGATCACCGGGCCGACATCTACGCCATCGGGGTGATGCTCTACCGCATGCTGACGGGGCACTACCCGTTCGATGACGAGTCGTATCCCATGCTCGTCATCAAGATCTGTACCGAAGCGCCGCCGCCCGCCTCGACGTGGCGCGCGGACATCCCCGAGGGGCTCGCTGACTTGCTCGACCGCACGCTGAGCAAAGATCCTGGCGAGAGGCCGGCCGACTGCGCGGCGCTCGCGAACGAGCTGCGCCGCTACACCACGCTCGATGCGCCACCGGCGATGACGGGCGCGCCCGCGCCGGTCGCCAGCAAGCCGCGCCTCTTGAGCACCGATCGTCATGACCCTCTGGGTCCCACCCTGCTCGGACCCAGCGCACGAAGGCCCGCGCCCGTGATCGAGGATCCCGAGGCCGACGCTGCGGAGGAACGCTTGAAGCCTCGAACGAATGCGATGCTGCCCTGGGGGGTGGGCCTCATGGCGCTGCTCACGGTGGGCGTGGTGATCTACGCGGTCGCAGGTCCGAGTGACGACGCCGCCAATCCCGACGACGACATCGAGATCGTGCCCCTGCCCGAGCCAGGCCCGCCGCTCCTGCGCCCGTTCGGACGCGGTGATTCGTCGGGCGGCTGGTCGTGGCGCAACCCGGTACCGCGCGGGATGCCCACGTGGTTCGCGGCCAGCGTGGGTGGGCCGGGCCTCATCGCGCTCGCTGGCGAGCACGGCGTCGCCGCGCGCTACGTGAACGACACGAGTTTGGTGGTGTGGCGCACGGGCGTGACCGAGCCGCTCTATGGCATCGACTGGACGGGCGGCGATCAAGCGCTCGCCGTGGGTGCGAACGGCACGCTCGTTCGGCTCACGCCTACCGGGCCGGTTCCCCTGGATGCAGGCAGCACGAACACCCTGCGCGCGGTCGCCACCATCAGTGCGACCGAAGCGCTGGTGGTGGGAGACGGCGGCTTGGTGCTGCGGGTGGTCGGCGATCGCATCGTGACCCTCGACGTGAACACCACGACCGGCTTCACCGCCGTGCATCAGCGACGGAGCGAGGTCTTCGTCGCAGGGGGCGGCGGCGAGATCCTGCGCTTCACGGATCTACGGAGCGGGCGCTTCGTGCGCGAGAGCACCGCGACCGCGAACCTGCGCGCCATCGGCGGCTGCGAGCGAGGCGAGCTCTATGCAGCAGGTGAACGCGGCTTTCTCGCGCGCAGGCGGCGCGGCACTTGGCAGACGCTGCGGGTCACGGGCGAGCCCCGCGCGACGTTCACCGCCATCACTTGTGATCGCGGGCGTGCCGTGCTCACCGCGAGCGACGGTCACGTGTACCTCGCGTCGGGCGATCGCACGGTCATGCTCGAGACCGAGTTCGAGCAGCCCTTGAACGGGGTCTCGGGCTCGGACGACGCGGTCACCTGGATCTGCGGCGCGGGCGGTCATCTGGCGACGCTCGATGTCGATCACGTGACCACCCGGGTGGCGGGTCCGGTGGGATCGCTGCGCGACGTCGCGTCCATCGGCGGTGCGCTGATCGCAGTGGGCGAGTGGGGTCGGATCATCCGAGAGACCCGCGACGCGTTCGTGCAAGGCGAGTCTCCCACCGACGCAGGGCTCGCCGCGCTGGCGCAGCTCAACGATCGGGAGCTGGTGGCGGTCGGCGACTCGGGCGCGCTGGTACGCATCGACTACCAGAGCGCCGAGCTCCTGCATTTTCCCGACACCGCCTCGTCGCTACGGGACGTGCTCGCCGACGACGGAGAGGTGCTGGTGGTCGGCACCGGCGGAACGATTGCCTACGGTCCCCTCGAGGCGCTGCGACTCCGATCGATGCCGGAGGGCGAGGGCGTCGATCTCTGGTCGCTGACCGGCACCGCAGGCGACGCGCTGGTCGTCGGCGATCACGCGCTCGTCGCGCCGATCATCGGCGGACGGATCGGCGAACGAATCGACTGTGGGGTCGGCAACGTCGTGCTGCGCAGCGTGCATCGCGACGTCTCGGGCGTGGCGTATGCGGTGGGCGACGCGGGCCTAGTGGTCCGCATCGAAGGGGAGCTGTGCACGGTCGAGCGCACTGCGATCGAGGGCGGCTCCAACCTCAACGCGGTCGGGCCCAGCCCGGACGGACAGATCCTCGCGGTGGGCGACGACGGCGTCGCGCTCTTGCGCAGCGCAGACGGAACCTGGATCTCGACCGATCTCGGCGTGACCCACGAGCACCTGCGCGGTCTTCACGCCGGCCCGCGCGGGGTGCAGGTCGTCGGCACTGGCGGGACCATCCTCGAGCACGTTCGGATCGACGGTCGATGACTTCTGGGCTCAGCAGGTGGATGCTCCTCGGCGCCGTGGCGCTGGCCGGCTGCTACCTGTCGCATCGCCGCCCCGAGGACGCGGGCAGCGACTCGCCCACCCGGTGCGGTGCCGCGTCGTGCTCGCTGGTGCCGTTGCGTGACGTGCGCATCGAGGTGCTCGGCGATGGCCCTGCGCTGCCGCGTCGCTTCGAGGCCGACGTGATCTCCGCCGATGCGTTCGGTGACGACGGCCTGCGCATCGAGATGATGTGCGCCGTCGGGTGTCCCCGCGCGTTTCACGTGATCGGGGTGGGCTCGGACATCGCGGATCCGCTGGTGCTCACCGGTCCTGTCGAGGTGAGCTTCCGCGACCGCGCGCTGGTGATGCGCGCCGATCCCTGTCCCGGGTGCGACGACGGCGGGGTGGCCGCCAATCTGTTGCTCGCGGTGATGGCCAGCCCGCCCGAGGATGGTGATCTGCCGATGCGTGATGTGTCGGTGACCGCGACCGAGTCCTGTGCGTCGGTCGCGCCCGACGGCTCACGCAGTGCGCGTTTCGAGCTCGAATTCCTCGCCGGGGGCGTGCGAGCGACCCTCGAAGAAGGACGGACGGGCGGCCTGGTGGATCACGCCGCGCGGGTGATCCGGAGCAGCTACCTATGCGCGAGCCCGGATCTGCGGGCGCCCGAGCCCTTCGAGATCTCGAGCTACATCGTGTACGCCGTCGGCCCTCGGTGAGGGCGGACGCTCGAACGTCTAGCTAGGCGCCCGCGCTAGCTCTAGGCGAAGCCGCCACCACCTGCCGTACCGCGGGCGCTTGCCGCGACAGGTTCACGTGGTCACACGTGGACACCGCGTGCGACACCCGCATCAACAGC
>Ga0335397_10004128_pt1 | contig 19269 bp, 20 predicted proteins | sample MAT04_FD_205740 | JGI IMG/M metagenome (GOLD analysis project Ga0335397, IMG submission 205740) | Freshwater microbial communities from Lake Fryxell liftoff mats and glacier meltwater in Antarctica - MAT-04 (spades assembly) (version 2) ... | reverse complement strand
TGTTCGACAAGCGTCCAGCCGGCTTGAATGACAACGAAGCGCTGATTTTGGCTGCGCTGATCCGTTCGCCCAATGCCAAACCGGCCGTCGTTGCGCGCCGAGCCTGTGCACTGGCCAAAGTCACAAGTGCCTGCAGCGCGATCAAGGCGCGCACCTTCAACGCTTTGAGCGGCCGCTATCCCATCCTGCCAGCCGCCGACTTGGCGCCGCATCTGGCGCGCAGGCTGTTGCAGGCACAGCGGACCGAAACCCATCCGGCAAACTCGACCGAGATCAGAACCACGCTCGATGCCAGCCTGCAACGCCAGGTTCAGTCCTTGCTGGCGCAGCAGTTGAATTTTCTCGCCGCGAGCAACGTACAGGATGCCGCCGCGCTGGTGGTCGATAACGCCAGTGGCGCGGTGCTCGCCTATGTCAGCCTGAGCAGCAAAGACTCCAACGCGGCGCAGAACGACGGCGTGCAGGCGCTGCGTCAAGCCGGCTCGACGCTGAAGCCGTTTCTCTACGGCCTGGCGTTCGAAAACCGCCTGCTCACCGCCGCCTCGCCGCTGGAAGATGCGCCGCTTTCAATCGCCACCAGCGGCGGTCAGTACGCGCCGCAGAATTACGATCATGCCTTCCGCGGCCTGGTCAGCGCCCGCTACGCGCTGGCCAGTTCGCTGAATATTCCGGCGGTGCAAACGCTCAAGCTGACCGGCCTGGATCCATTTGCCGCGCGACTGCAAGAACTCGGCTTCGCCGAACTCACCGAAGCCGCCGATTACTATGGCTACGCGCTCGCGCTGGGCAGTCTGGATGTGCGCTTGGAAGAACTGGTGAATGCCTATCGCAGCCTCGCCAATGGCGGACTCCGAACCCCGCTGCGCTTTACACCAGCGGCGCCGAAAGGGGTAGCGAAAGGGGTAGCGAAAGGGGCAACGAAGGCGCCAGCCAAGCGGGTACAAAGCCCGCAAGCCAGCTTCCTGGTCGCCGACATTCTGTCCGATCGCCAAGCTCGTGCGCTCACCTTCGGCCTGGAAAACCCGCTCGCGACGCGATACTGGACGGCCGTCAAAACCGGCACCAGCAAAGACATGCGCGACAACTGGTGCATCGGCTTCTCGCGCCGCTTCACCTCCGGCGTCTGGATCGGCAATTTCAACGGCAGCCCGATGCACGACGTCTCCGGCATCAGCGGCGCCGCGCCGGCCTGGGCCGCGATCATGGATCATCTACATCTGGTTGGGGACAAAGCCGACAGCACACTGCAAGCGCCCAAAGCCGCTACCGGTCTGATCCGCAAAACCATCCAGCCGGCTGATGAACCGCCGCGCCAGGAGTGGTTCATCCCCGGCACCGAACCCGCCGGCGACACCTGGCAAGCTGCGCGTGGCGTGGTCGAAATCCTGCATCCCGGCGATGCCATGATCCTCGCGCTCGACCCCGACATCCCGATGCAACGTCAACTACTGCATTTCCGCGCCCGCAACGCACCTGCCGGCGCGGTCTGGCAGATCAATCAATCCCGCCAGGAAACCGACGCCTGGCCGCTGTCGCGCGGCAAGCACCAACTCAGCCTGATTGATGCCAACGGCCAGACACTGGATCAAGTCGAGTTTGAAGTGCGCTGAAAACCAATACCGGATGAGCAGGTCAGCAATAACTGACAATTTCAGTCAACCATTGCCCCGACCCCATGCCGCCGCTTAAAATGCGCGCTGAATTTCTACCCCCCTCCCCCTTCACCCACCCCTTCACCCACCCCGCTCAACCCACCCCGGAGAATACGCATGGAACACCAACTGCCCGCCCTGCCCTACGCCAAAGACGCCCTCGTCCCGCACATGTCGGCCGAGACTTTCGACTACCACTACAGCAAGCACCATCAGGCCTACGTCACCAACCTGAACAACCTGATCAAGGGCACCGCCTTTGAAGACAAGTCGCTGGAAGAAATCGTCAAAACCGCCCCCGCCGGCGGCATCTACAACAACGCCGCCCAGGTCTCCAACCACACCTTCTTCTGGTCCTGCCTGCAGCCGAATGGCGGCGGCGCTCCCGCTGGCGCGCTGGCTGACGCAATCAATGCCAAATGGGGCAGCCTGGAAGAATTCAAGAAAGCCTTCCAGACCAGCGCCGTCGGCAACTTCGGTTCCGGCTGGACTTGGCTGGTGAAGAAGGCCGACGGTTCGGTCGACATCGTCAATATGGGCGCCGCCGGCACCCCGCTGACCACCGCCGACCAGCCCTTGCTCTGCGTCGACGTCTGGGAACACGCCTACTACATCGACTACCGCAACCTGCGCCCGAAATTTGTCGAAACCTTCCTCGGCAGCCTGGTCAACTGGTCTTTCGCGGAAGCCAACTACGCTGCTTGATTCGGGCCAATTCGGCTAATTCAGTCAATTCAGTCAATTCGGCCGAATAAAATCTCAAAAAGGGGAGCCGCGCTCCCCTTTTTTTTCGTCCAAGTTTAGCCATCGCGCTCACGACTCAGGGCGAACGGGACTGTGTGTTTCACGTTAAATGCACGCCGGAACGACGGTGTTTTGGTTAGAACAAATTGACCGTGCTTATCGACCAAGGAACCTTGTTGTGGACGCTTTTCTCGTCTCTACCGGTATCGTCGCGCTGGCGGAAATCGGTGACAAAACCCAATTGCTGGCCTTCATTCTTGCCGCCAAATTTCGCAAGCCATTGCCGATTGTGCTCGGCATCCTGGTTGCCACTGTGGCGAATCACGCCCTGGCTGGCTTCCTCGGCACCTGGATTACTTCGCTGCTGGAGCCGCAAACCTTGCGCTGGATTCTCGGCATCTCTTTCATTGCCATGGCGGTGTGGACGCTGATTCCGGACAAGTTCGAAGAGGACGATGCCAAATTCGCGAGTTATGGCGTCTTCGGCACGACCTTGGTCGCTTTCTTTCTGGCCGAGATGGGGGACAAGACACAAGTCGCTACCGTCGCGCTGGCTGCCCAGTATCAGGCACTGTTTGCGGTGGTGGCGGGCACCACGCTCGGCATGATGATCGCCAATGTGCCAGCGGTTTTCCTGGGAGACCGAATCGCAAACAGAATGCCAGTGCGTTTGGTGCATGCCATTGCGGCGGCAATCTTCGCAATCCTGGGTGTCGCGACGCTGCTTGGCGCGGGCGAGCAGTTCGGGTTTTGAAAATGTGACCTGGCATCATCCCAAGCGCAACGGGCCCAGCACGCTCGGTGTCTTGATCCTACGATCCGTTCTTTCGGTATCGAATATTTCGGTGCCACTGCCAAAGAGCAAGGAATCAGGAATTCTGAAATTCCATCAGCTTCCGCGCGGCTTGATCCTGACTGCGTCGGCGATCTTGTCGTCCGACTGGGCGTTGACCGGCTCGCCCGGCTTGAGGCCGTCGAGCACCTGAGCCGCGAGGCCGTTGCGCTAGCCGATGCCGATCGGGCGTCGGGGGCGCTCGGCGTCGGTGATGAAAACCGCCCAGCCGTCGCCGAGTTGTCGCCATTGCGCCGGCGGGCTGGTGATGTCGACGATGATCCGCACCTGCTGTTCTTCGACGCCGAGGGCGGATGCCTTGGTGAAACCAGCCGGTTCGACCAGCCGGACGCTGCCTTGCAGAGTGTCCTCGCCGCCCCAGCGGTCGAGTTGGACCAGTCTGCCGATGCCGTTTTTACCGCCGCTGTGGACCGTCACCGCCAGATCGCTCTTGCACGCCAACGGCGACGCTGCCCGGCCTTGAGCAACTGCTGAAACATTGCCGTTGGGCACGCTGATCGGCAGACATCGTAGTCCGTCCCGGTTGATGAAAGATGCGTCGGATAGATACCTGCAGGCCGCCGATTTTTTTTGCATTCAGGCTGGGTTTTCAGGCTGTTTAAAAATTATTTCTGGCCGATAAAGTGAATCTAGACCCATGGAATCCGTACTCGCCCTGAGCCTGGAAGAATTGATGCAGGTGGTGGTGACTTCCGTCTCCCGCAAAGCCCAGCCGATGTCACAGACGGCGGCGGCGGCGTATGTAATTCAGGCGGACGATATTCGTCGCAGCGGCGCGACCAACATTCCCGAGGCACTGCGCCTGGCGCCCGGCGTGCAGGTCGTCGCTGGCAAAAGTACGCCTGGTCATGCTGACCTCAACCTATGCCGTCGGCAAACAGGACGAACGTCAGCGCGCCGGCATCCTGCGCTGCGTCAACAAACCCATCCGCCAATCCGAACTGTATGACGTGCTTACCTCGGCTCTGGTCTCTTCGTCACAGGTCTCTGCAACATTGATCTCCACGCCCTCCTCCTCGGGCAACAGCGAGGCGCAGGCAGAACCCACTGCAAACGTGAAAAGCCCCCAGCGCGGCCGTGTTTTGCTGGCGGAAGACAACATGATCAATCAACAGGTCGCCCAGTCCATGCTGGCCAATTTCGGCCTCAGCGTCGAAATTGCCAACAATGGCGAAGAAGCGGTTGCCCTGTTGCAAACGCAGACATTCGATATCGTTCTGATGGATTGCCACATGCCGGTCATGGACGGCTATCAGGCCTCCGCAGCGTTGCGGCAACGCGAGTTGACGGGCGACCGGCGAATGCCGGTGGTGGCGTTGACGGCAAACGCCATGCTGGGCGACCGCGAACAATGCATCGCGGTCGGCATGGACGACTATCTCGCCAAGCCCTACTCCCGAGCCCAACTCGAACAGGTGCTGAACCGCTGGCTGCCGCCAAAGGTGGAGGCGGCGGCAGAACCATACGCACTAATCGCACCAACCGCAGCGCAAACAACACGAGCGCTGGACAAATCGGTGCTTGAGCAATATCGCGAACTCGACCCTGATGGCAGCCTTGGCCTGGCAACCGAAATTGGCCAGATATTCCTTGAAAGCTCTGATGCCATGGTTGAACGAATGGTCTCCGCCCTGGCGTTGGGCGATGCCGAATCGATGAAGCAGGCCGCGCATAGTTTGAAATCGAGTTGCGCCAATGTCGGCGGAATGACCCTGGCGCAACATTTGAACGAAATCGAAATCCTTGCCAAAGCCGGCCGGATAAACGAAACAGCGTCGCAGATGCAGCAGATCAGTCTGGAATATGACCAGATCAAGCTTGAACTACGCGAATTTCTCGCCCTCGCCGAGCAATCAAAACCCTGATCGCGGACGGCGCAGCCGCGTTGCAGGAGGCGCCGCTTGCGGGCCGATTCCACGCCGGTCGCGCCGCAAGCGGACGCTCCTACAACACAAACGCCGTACCGAAGGGTGGATTGAGGTTCCGTAGGCGTAGGGTGCGCATGGCGAACCTACGGAATTTCGCTGGTCCGGACCTACCGATTTTCGCCGCCGCCCGTCCCCATCCACTTCAGCAACTCGGCGAACAACACTTCCGGATCAACCGGCTTGGCAATGAAATCATTCATTCCGGCGTCCATGCATTTGTCCCGATCTTCGGCGAACACACTGGCGGTCATCGCCAGAATCGGCACCTTGTCGCGGCCGGGGATTTGACGGATGGCCTGGGTCGCTTCGATGCCGCCCATTTCCGGCATCTGCATGTCCATCAGAATGGCGGCGTATTCGTTTTCCAGTGCCATGCGCACCGCCTCCACCCCGTTCTGCGCCAGGTCAGCCTGCAAACCGACATCGCGTAGCTGGATCAGCGCAACTTGCTGATTAACTGGGTCGTCCTCCACCAACAACACACGGGCGCCGGCGTGCACTTGTCGCAAACGATTTTCCGCATCCGCCGGCAGCAGATCTTCGACCACTTCCGGCAATACGCTACCCTTGCCCAGCCGCACGGTCAGCCAGAACATGCTGCCCTGCCCGGGGACGCTTTCCACACCGACATCGCCGCCCATCAGTTGTGCAATGCGTTGGGTGATCGCCAAACCCAGACCAGTGCCGCCGTACTTGCGGGTGGTCGAGTTGTCGGCCTGCTCAAAGGCGCGGAACATCCTTGACTGTTGTTCATTGGTCAAGCCGATGCCGGTATCACTCACTTCAAAGCGCAGCAGATAGTCGGTATCGGTTTCTTCCAGCACTTTGCCAGTCAGCGTGATGTGGCCGCGCTCGGTGAACTTGACGGCATTGCCAAGGTAATTCAGCAGGATCTGCGAGAGCCGGCTTGGATCGCCGTGGAGTGACTTCGGCAGACTGCTGATCCTGACGTGGAAATTCAGGTCTTTCGCCTTCAAACCTGGGTCGATTACCGCAATTGCCTCGCGTAACGCGTCAGGCAGGGAAAAATCCCTGGCATCCAACACCACCATGCCGGCTTCGATCTTGGTCAGGTCGAGGATGTCGTTGATGATGCGCATCAGGTGTTTGCCGGCCGATTCGATGATCTCGATCCGCTTCAGTTGTTCCGGTGTCGCGTCCTTGCGGCGCAACAAGTAGGCCATGCCGAGAATGCCGTTCATCGGTGTGCGGATTTCATGGCTCATGTTGGCGAGGAAAGCGGTCTTGGCGCGGTTGGCGGCTTCGGCGGCCTCGGTCCGGCGCGCCAGCTCGCGATTCAGTTGGGCAATCTGCAGCGTGCGTTCCTCTTCCCCCCTTTCCAGTTCATGCTTGCTTTGAGCGAACTGATCCGTGGTGCGCCTCAAATCGGTGACATCGGTCAGCGTCAGGCGCAGCGTCGGCTGCCCGTCGGCAAGATGGATCGGGTGGCAATGCACCTGCACCTGGCAGAAAGCATTATTGGTCGCTTCACAGGCGCGATGCAGCACCAGATCAAACACACGATCTTCGGCTACGGCCACCGCCTGCTTCAGCATCAACTGCCATTTACCCTGATCCACCAGCCGCACGAAATCGTTGAAATTTCGCCTGAGCAACTTCTCACGCTCGACGCCAAGCAGGGTTGCGGCAGTCAGATTGGTGGCGCTGATTTGGCCGTCGCCGCTCAGCGTCAGGTAAGACACCGGCGCAAATTCGTACAGATCGGCATAGCGGCAGACGGCGCGGTCGTGCGCCTGTTGCAGTTCATCATTTGCCTGGCGCAACGCGGTGTTCTGCATTTCCAGCTCGATCTGATGAATTTCCAGTTCCTGCACCAGCTTGAGCGCATCAATATCGACGGGAGGCTTGGGAAGCCCGGTTGCAGCCAGCTGGTCTTCGGCACGGCGACACAGTTCGCTGCCATCCAAAGCAAATTTCTCTGTCAGCACGTTCCCCTCCGGCGAGCCAAACGTGATTACGAAAAACAGTATCCATCCCTGGAACATAATCAATTCTAGGGAATGAACCGAATCTCAACCTGAATTTGCGTCAAGCCAAAGACGATGCACGCTCACGGCAAATTTGTTCTAACGATAAGTCTTTGATTTACCGTCATTCCGGCGGTTGTAAGCCGGAATCCAGTTCGTTCAACAAGCTGGGGGTTAACTGTTTGATTGGATTGGATTTACGCTTCTGGATTCCGGCTAAATGCACGCCGGAATGACGATATTTTGGTAAGAACAAATTAGCCGTGGATGCACACTGTAGTGACAATCTGCGGCAAGCATCGGAACAGTTCGGTCGTCGTAGGATGGGCCAAGCATAGCGGGCCCATCCTACAGTCACTTGTTGCCCGTCAAATGCCCGGCTGCAGCGTCACTATCACGTCTTCCTTCTTGCCGGCGCGCAGTACGCTGACCTTCACTTGGTCGCCCACCTCGAAGTCATCCAGCCGCGACAACAGGATGGCAACCGTGTCGATCGGCTGGTCATTGATGGCGACGATGCTGTCGCCCGGCACGATGGCGCCATCGCTCGATACCGCCGCGCCCTTCAAACCAGCTGCGGCGGCGGCCGAATCCGGCGCGACGCGAAGAATCAGCACGCCTTCGATCTCGCGCAATTGCGCCAGACGCTGGTTGACGCCTTCATCGACCTCGATGCCGAGCGCAGGGCGGATGTATTTACCGCCCTTGATCAGCTGCGGCACGATGCGATTGACGGTATCCACCGGCACCGCGAAACCGATGCCGGCGGAAGCGCCGCTGGGACTGTAGATTGCCGTGTTGATGCCGATCAGGCGGCCGGCGGAATCGAGCAGCGGGCCGCCGGAGTTGCCCGGATTGATCGCCGCATCACTCTGGATCAGGTGATCGATGGTCTGGCCGTTCGGCCCGTCGCCGCCCAATGAGCGATCCAGCGCCGAAACCACGCCGGTGGTCAGCGTCCAGTCGAGGCCGAACGGGTTGCCGATGGCGAACACTTTCTGGCCGACTTTCAGGTTGTGGCTCTCGCCCAGCGGCACCGGCGGCGGCGGCTTGAAACCAACACCGATGCGCAGCACGGCAATGTCATGCGCCGGCGAGACGCCAACCAGCGCCGCCTTGTAGCTGCGGCCGTCGGCCAGTTTCACGGTCGCCTCGCTGGCATTTTCAATGACGTGGAAATTGGTGATGACATGGCCGGCAGCGTCCCAGATGAAGCCGGAACCGGTGCCGCGTGGCACGGTGAACACGTTGCGCGTCCAGAAATCGCGCACCTGCGCCTTGGTGGTGATGAATACCACCGAATCCTTCGCCTTTTCGAACAATTCGATGGTCGATTTCTCGTCACTGGCGAGATCGCCGCGCGCCGTGATACTGCGCGGCGTCGCATCCGGCGGTGGCGCAAACCAGGTTTCGATATCCGGCACGCCGCGCCAGAGCAGGATCAATAAGCCGGCGGCCAGGGTCAGCCAGAACAGGCGGGTGAGAAAACGGTCGCGCATGGTTGCATCCTTTGCGGGGTTTCAATGCACAGCTCACGGTGGATCGTGGCGAGTGGGTTACATCGGGTTTCGCTCGGCACAATTCAATATCTCGAAGACGCCGCAGCGCGCCCTATTTATTTATTGCAGGCCGCTTTGCGCCTTCAACTTTTCGGGAGGATTACACCATGCCCATCGCACCCAGTTTCCCCGCGATCTGTTTGCTGACTTGGAGCGTCTGCAACGTGAAATGCAGCAGACCTTCGATCTGTCACCCAACATCCGCGGCCTTAGGGGCTGTCCGGCGGCGCGGAATGTCGGCGGCACGCCGAAGTCGGTGAAAATCTACGCCTTCACGCCCGATATCGACCCGGCCAGCCTGGAAGTCCAGATTGAAAAAGGCGTGCTGAAACTGCGTATCCTCAAGGCCGAGCACGCACAACCGCGCAAGATCGAGGTGAAGGTGGCTTGATTTCGTTGGCGGAAACATCAGGCGAACAGGCTGAACAGCGATTCCGGTTGCGGTTCGAGGTTGTTGTAGGCGGCGATGGCGCGGCTTTCACGGCTGTTTTCACGGCTGTTTTCACTACCGGCGGCGGACGCCGGGTTTGCCTGCCCTGCAGCCTCGCCGTCGCCTCCGTTGAGGCGTTCTTGATTCTTTGTTTGACTCAATTCCGCCTGCGCTTGGGCGGCCATTTGCGCCGCCTGGGCGGCTACGGCACGGTCTTGTGCCGAGGGATCGGCGGGCGCCAAGGCGGCGGCCTGAATACGCTTTGCCTTTTCGATGGTCTGTTCCGGCGTTTGCGCCGGCGAGACGTCGATCCTCACTTCACCGCTGACGGCGTATTGGCGACCATCCGGACCGCGCACGTATTCATAACTGGCGCCGCCAGTCAGGCCGGCGCCGGCGGCCGAATGCGCGGCTTCGTGCTGGCGCACTTTCTGATCAATTCGCCTGAGTTTCTGGACTTCCTGCTGCTCCTCCGGCGTCAGCGCGCCGGGCGCAGTCGCCGCGCTGGCGCGCTGCGCTTGCATCGCGGTGTAAGCACCGCCGCCGCCGATTGCACTGATCGCCATATCAGAATCTCGCCTTCAGCCTGGCTTCGAATCTACTTTTTCGACGTTACTTCTTCGACGCCAGCATCGACTTCAGATCAGCAAACGGATTGAACGTCGAAGTCGGCACCGCGCTGCCGCTGTCGGTGCGGCCTTCCAGGTCTTTCAGCTTGGCGTGCTCGTTTTCATGGCAGTAGGTGCAGAGCAGTTCCCAGTTGCTGGCATCCGGCGGGTTGTCGTGATGGTTGCTGTTTTTGTGATGCACTTCGAGCAATTGCAGATTGCTGTGGTCGAACGTCCGCGCGCAGCGGCCGCAGACCCAGGGGAACAACTTCAGTGCCTGCGCCCGATAGCCCTGCTCGCGTTTTTCTGCATTGCGCCGGGCCTCCAGCACGACACGATCGAGACGTTCATTGGTTTGCGCCATGTCACCCTCATCCGTTTGGTCTGATGAGTTTCAGCTTACGACGAAATTGGGTCGGCAGAAACCTGCTTCAGACTCAAACCCGGACTCAAACCCGGACTCAGGCTCAGGTTCAGGCTCACTCCACTTGACTTGCCACATCCAGAATCGTCATCGGCAGTGCGCTCGATGCGCCGAGATGGCTTGCCAGACGCACCTTGATCTGCGGGTGCTGTGCCTTGAACACATCAATCGCTTCCGGAATGTCGTTCGCCACATGCGTGCCAGCGGCGAGAAAATAGGGAAACACGATGATTTCCTGCGCCCCGTGCACAACACACGTCGCCAGGCCTTCCGGAATACCGGGTTCGGCCAGTTCCAGAAAGGCGACTTCGACGCGTTCGATGCCGGGATCGCGCAGCACCCGCACGCGTTCGCCAAGAGCGCGCACTTCGTCGTTGGAAGCCTGGCGGCGGCTGCCGTGGGCGATGATCAGCAGATGACGTCCGGTGGTGGTCTGAGTCATGTTTGAATGAAGGTATGGGTTGTGGTTCGAGGTCACCGCAGTGCTCAATTAATGCTGCCGGTGTTCGGATTGCCGGCCATGTCGTCGAAGATTTTCTTCAGCCCGGCCGATTGGACGCCACTGTGGACTTCAGTTTCCAAATATTCCTGCTTGTTGGCTTCCGACTCGAAATAAATCTTCACCATGCCGCTGCCCTGCCCTTCCACGACGAAGGGGGCTTGCTCCAGGTTGCTGACATCGTTCAGGGTGATCGGGTCGCGGGTGAAGGTGATCATGGCAAATTCCTTTCAGGGATAAAAAGATAAGCGAGAAATACAAAGATCGGCCTGCATTTCACGGCCGATGGCCACCAACCCGAGCCGACGCAAGCGGCTCAAATCCAGCGGTTTTTCGATTCGATGCGGTTGCATTTCGGCAAACGGCAGGCGCACGGTCTGCCAGTGTGCCGGCGCTTGAAAACTGGTCCGATACGACTGCCAGACAATGCGCGTGTCGGCCGTGCGCAGATGCAGGTTGTAGGTTTCATCGTTGCCGATGACTTCGATTTCGATGCCGCGATAAGTGCGCGCATCAAGCAAGCCGGCTGCATCCAGATCCAGGCTGGCCTGGATGAAGCCGCCATTGTTCAGCGTGCTGACTTGCCCCGTCAGGCGCAGGCAGGGCCGGCCATCGATCTGCGTCGGCAGCAGGCGCCCATCCGACACACCGCCCATGACGCCATCCGTCACCAAGCGCCAGCAAGAAGCGTTGTTGGCACAGAGATTGGCGCTGCTGCGGTCGTCGAGCAACAAGGGCGCGGCAGAGGCTGCACTCACCGCACAGCTCCCGCACAGCAAGCCAACGCACAGCATTGATGCATAGGGCCACGAAAAAACGTGGGCGAAGGAAAGCGGCATCGCAAGCTCGGTCTCATTTCTGCAAGGCTTGATGCTGGCTGACCCGGATCAGCGAGGCGAGATCGAAGCCGGACTGGCGGGCGGTATCGAGCAGTTCGGCAATCACTTCATCCGGCAGGCTGGGGGTGCGCGAAAGTATCCAGAGGTAGTCATGCGACGGCCCGGCCACCATCGCCCAGCGATAGTCCGGGTCGAGCGCCATGACGTGATAAGCGCCATAGAACGGCCCGAAGAAACTGACTTTCAGGCTGCCGGTTTGCGGCGAATTGATGAAATAAGCCCGTCCCTTGGCTTCTTTCCAGGCCTGCTTGCCCGGGTGATAGCCGGTGTTGAGCACGTCGATACCGCCATCGGCGCGCCGCTGATAGCGTGCGGAGACGTCGACCAGACCCCGCTCGAAGCTGTGGTCCAGGCGCACGATTTCATACCAGGTTCCCAGGTAACGCTCGGCCTGGAAGCCCTCCACCGGCGTCACGCCCTTGGGTGTTCCGGTGCAACCGGAGAGCAACCCGGTCGCGAGCAAAATCAGCAGAAGCCAGCGTGGCATGGTCATTTTTGATTCTCCATTCCTGTTTCCTCAGGCAAGTTGTCCGAGCACCGGCGCGCCACGCCAGCCCGGCTTGGCAAGCAGCATCTGCACCGTGCCGATGTCGCGTTCGATAAAGCCGGCCTCGCAGTAACCAAGATAGAACAACCACATGCGGATAAATCGTTCTGGATAGCCCAGCCCGCGCACCGCATCGATGCGGTACAAAAAATTCTCTCGCCAGCGGGCAAGCGTCGTCGCGTAATGCGGCCCGATGTCTTCCAGATGCACGCCGCGCAGGTCGGATGCCCGGGTCATCGCCTGCGTCAATGCGGTGACGCTGGGCAGGAAGCCGCCCGGGAAAATGTGCTTCTGGATGAAATCGACTTCCTTCAACGCCACCTGGTAACGCTGGTCGGCGATGGTGATCGCCTGGATCAGCATGGCGCCTTCCGGCTTCAGCAAGCGGGCGCATTGGCGGAAATAGGTGTCCAGAAAGGCCGCGCCGACCGCTTCGACCATTTCGATCGAGACCAGCTTGTCGTACTGGCCTGCCAGATCGCGATAGTCGGTCAGCAAGACGTCAACTCGATCGCTCAGACCGGCATCGATAATACGCTGGCGGGCGAGATTGAATTGCTGTTGCGAGAGGGTGGCGGTGGTGACCCGGCAGCCGTAACGGCTCGCCACATGCAGCGCGAAGCCGCCCCAACCGGTACCGATTTCCAGCACATGATCGGTCGGCTGCAAATCGAGTTTGCGGCAGATGCGTTCCAGCTTGGCGGTGGAGGCTTCGGCCAGCGTCATCATGGGTTGTTCGAACACGGCGCAGGAATACATCATCGTTTCGTCCAGCCAGAGGCGATAGAAATCGTTGCCCAAGTCGTAATGCGCGGCGATGTTGCGCTGGCTGCCGGCGCGGGTATTGCGCCGCATCACGCCCCACAAACCGCGCAAAGGCGCCGACAACCGCGCCAGGCCGCGTTCCATGCCATCCAGCACGGCGCGATTGCGCAGCAACAGGCGCAGCAAGCCGGTCAGATCATCCGTGCTCCAGTCGCCCGCCATGAACGCCTCGCCGGCGCCGACGCTGCCGCCGAAAGCGACTTGCGGCCAGAACGCTGGTGCGTGCACGCGAAGGCAGTATTCCGGCTTGCCATGCCCGAAATGCAGCTGTTCGCCATCGGTTTCAATCATCAGGCTGCCGTATTGCAGACCGCACAACTGCGACAGCACGGCCTTTCGGGCCAGCCTTTGCAGCGGCGAGAGGGACGCAAACGAGAGGGACGCAAACGAGGGGGACGCATACGAAGAGGAAGCAGGCTTCAAAACGCCGTCGGAACGGCTGAGTACGGTGTCATTCATGTGGAACACTCCCGACAAGCGGCCGCGGCGGACGATCGAACACCGGCGCGCCCTTGAGCCACAGGCGTAAGGCCTGCCAATAGATGCCGAACATGACCTGGCCGGTCATCAGCGGAAAACGCAGCAACGCCCAGGCCAGATTGGCGCCGGTGAGCGACTTGCGTTGCAGATTCATCGTCGCGTCGAAGACTTTTTCGCCCTGGTCGAGGTCTTCCATGTGCATCAGCAAATTGTCGTCGGGCCGGTTCAGCCGCCAGACGTATTCCAGTTGCATGGGCAGAAACGGCGACACGTGGAACACCTTGGGCTGGCGGAAAGACGGTTTTTCCGGCGTGCCCAGGTTGTCCGTCATCGCCAACACGTAGGCATGGCGCTCGCGCCAGGGTGTGTTGGTGACTTCGGCGACGATGGCTTCGAGTTGCTCGCCATCGGCGGCATAGCAATAGAACAGACTGACCGGGTTGAAGCCGTAGCCGAAGTAGCGCGGATGCGTCAGCAACCGAATCGGCCCGCTTGGGCGTTGACCACTTTGTTGCGCCACCAGATCGCGCACACAGTCGGCCAGCGGCTTCGCCGGGTCGCCGAGATGATCGTCTCGCCGCCACCAGGCCAGGTTGACACCGCGACTGGACCAGAACCAGCGGCGGGCAAAAACCTTATCGACTTCGTCCAGATCGAGCCAGAGCAGGAACAGGCGATAGTTGAAAGCGTGCGGCTTGGGCGACAGGCGCCGGTGCCGCACCCAGCCGGAATAGAGTGCGCTGTGCATACGTCAGGCCGCCTTGCGCTGTTGCCAGTGCCATTGATCGTCACGCAAATGGCGCAGCGCGGCGAGCGCACTGACCACGCCATCTTCATGAAAGCCGTTGCCCCACCAGGCGCCGCAGTAATAGGTGCGCGCCGTGCCGTTGATTTCGCGCTGCCGTGCCTGCGCCGCAACGCCGGCCAGGGTGAACAGCGGGTGGTGGTAGGTCATGCTGGCGATGACTTTGTCCGGATCGATGCGTTCGCTGGCATTCAGCGTGACGCAGAGGGTTTCCGGCATGGATTCAGGCGAGGTTGCCAACCCATCCAGGTTTTGCAGGATGTTCATGTCGTAAGTCAGGCAGACGCGGCCGCCGGGGCCCTCCGGCATCAGGTAGTTCCACGCCGCCCAGGCGAGTTTGCGTTTCGGCAGCAGGCGGATATCGGTATGCAATACCGCGACGTTGGCCTGATACGGAATCGCGCTCAGCACCTCGCGTTCCGCCTCGGTCGGATCAGCCAGCAGCGCCAGCGCCTGGTCGCTGTGACAGGCAAGGAAAACCGCGTCGAAGCGCTCGCTGCCGTCGGCCAGATGCAGATCGACGTAATCGGCATGTCGGGTCAATCGGCGCACCGGCGAATTCAACCGGACTTGCGAACGAAACGGTGCGATCAAGCGGTCGACATAAGTACGCGAACCCCCTTTGATGGTGCGCCACTGCGGCCGGTCGGCGACCGACAGCAAGCCATGATTGTTGAAGAAGCGGATAAAGAAACGTGCCGGGAAACCCAGCATCAGTGCCGGATCGGTCGACCAAATCGCCGCCCCCATCGGCAGGATGTAGTAATCGCGGAAATGCTGGCCGTAGCCGCCCTGGACGAGATAGTCGCCCAGGCTGAGTTCAGGGCCTACAAGTTCACGACTGCCGAGTTCGACATCGGCTTGCTCGACTTGAGCAAGCAACTTCGGCGCCTCGCGGTTGAAGCGCAGGATGTCGCTCAACATGCCCCAGAAGCGCGGTTTCAACAGGTTCTCGCGTTGTGCGAACAGCGCGTTCAATGAGGTGCCGTTGTATTCCAGGCCGCTGCGCTGGCAAAACACGGCAAAACTCATGTCGCTCGGCTGGCTGGCCACGTCAAGTTCGGCGAGCAACTCGGTAAAAAGCGGGTAAGTCCGGTGATTGAACACGATGAAACCGGTGTCTATCGCATAGTGTTTGTCGCCGAGTTGCACATCATGCGTATCGACATGGCCGCCGACTTGGCTGCCCGCTTCGAACAAGGTGATTTCATGTTCCGGATGTAGATGATGCGCGGCAGTCAGGCCGGCAATACCGCTACCGATAATGGCAATTTTCATGTGGCCTCCCGGCTTATGGTTTGACGCTTCGGCCAGAGCACGAAGACGCTGGTAGAGCTTGCGAATCGATCATGTTGTTCGCACCCGTTTCTTGCGCGCATCGAGCATCTTGTGAAGCGACTCGAGCAAGCGTTTGTCGTCCGGCGCGACGGCGGATTCGAAGCTTTCCACCTGCATGCCATCACGATTGATCAGGTACTTGTGGAAATTCCATGCCGGTTTCTGCTTCGTGCGCCGCTCCAGCTCGGCGTAGAAGGCATTGCGCTGCTTGCCGACGACATGCGATTTCTCCAGCATCGGAAACTCGACGTTGTAGGTCAGCCGGCAGAAGGTGGCGATCTTCTTGCTGTCGCCGGGCTCCTGGTTGCCAAAGTCGTTCGACGGAAAGCCGAGCACCACCAACCCCTGGTTCTTGTATTTGCGATTCAGCGCCTCCAACCCGCCGTACTGGTCGGTGAAACCGCAATAGCTGGCGGTGTTGACCACCAGAATCACCTTGCCCTGGTACTGGCAAAGGTTCTGCGGCGAGCCGTCCTGCAGACTCGGGAAGCTGTGGCGCAACAACGGCGGACATTCCTTGGCCGATACCTGTGCACTCCAGACCGCCGCGATGAGCATCAGCAAGGAGAACATCCAGAAATGGGCGCCAAGGCCTGCCGTGGACAAACGATGCGTTTTCATGATTATGTCCTGGACAATAATTCAGTTAACCGTAAGATAGAGGTACAAAAAAAGCTTGTCAATCTATTTGTCCAGGACAGAACAAATGAACCAACCCTTTAATTCGGCTTTGTCGATCAGTGCCGTGGAACGCGAAACCGGACTCTCGAAAGATGTCCTGCGGAAATGGGAAACCCGTTACGGATTTCCCAGCCCGCTCCGCGACAGCCTGGGAGAACGCGCTTATCCGTTGCCTCAGGTTGACCGTTTGCGTCTCATCAAACGCTTGATGGATGTCGGCATGCGGCCGTCCCGCCTGGTCAATGAAAGTGATGAAAACCTGAATGCGCTGGCTCTTGCCAGCCAGACACCGCACGTCTGCAGCGAAGAGGACGACGTCGAAAAACTGACCCTGGAAAAACTGCGCAAGCAAGATCCGAGCGGCTTGCGGCAACTGCTGTATCGCGAATTGATGCGTCAAGGTATTGAACATTTTGTCCAGGACACATTAACCCCCCTCAACCACGCCATCGGTGAAGCCTGGGCTTGCGGCGAACTCGGCATTCACGAAGAACATGTGTATTCCGAAGCGGTGCAAGGGATGTTGCGCGAAACCATCGCAAAACTCGCCGATAACCAAGGCACACCGCGTGTCTTGATGACCACGCTGCCGGATGAGCAACACGGTCTCGGCCTGCTGATGCTGGCGGCGCTGCTGTCTCTGCGCGGCGCCTGCTGCATCTCGCTCGGCATCCAGACGCCGGTGCAGGATATTGTCGAAGCCGCCAAGGCACATCGTGCTGACGTGGTCGCCCTCTCTTTCAGCAACGCCTACCCGCAGCGCCGCATCCTGCCGGCGCTGGAAGAACTGCGGCAGCGACTTGATGGCGAGGTTGAAGTCTGGGCCGGAGGCGCCGGCTGCGCTCGCCTGCATAACGCCTCCGCCAACCACATCCAGCTGATGGCCAACATCGAGCAAACGCTGATAGCGCTGTCCAGCTGGCAAAGCGCTCATCAGGCCAAGACAGAGCCGGGTTGATGTCGCGCAGACTTTTCGTGACGTATCGAGAACCGCTCGTTAACCGATTGATTACGTAGCGTGCGCCATGCGCACCGTGAACAGTGGAATGGTGCGCATGGCGCACCCTACTATGTTGATTTATTGGCCGAATTTCGCCACTAGGCAGATAACTTCTTGACCCGGCCTGCCACGGACTTCAACAACAAGCGTTGTTGAACGGCAAACCGCCACCGCAGCCGGCGAAAATACCGAAATGCCGGCTGAAATCACCGATGAACTCGAAATACGATGCAAAGCGGCTGTCATGCAGCATGCGCCAGGTGTTGCCGCAGACCGGGAAGACGCGGCCGGCTTCGATGGCATGGTGCTTGTCCAGCGTGAACATCCGTGCATGGTTTGGGATGCCGCCGCGATAAATCACCGCCTGGCCGTAATCCTCACAATCCGGTTCCAGCGCTTCCAGCTTGAACAACCGGTAGGTGGCTGAATAGAACTGAATGCCTTCGGTGCGCGCAACCAGTGCCGGGTCGGTGATGGCGATCGGGCGATCTTCCGCCAGACGCGGATCGCCAAAGCCGTGCCGCCGCGCCAGATGCTGAAAGTCGTTCCAGTACAGCGCGCCGCCGAGGCATTCGCCATATAGCACCGGGTCGTTGCGCAACGTCGATGGCACACGGCGGTCGGCATAGACGTCGGAGAAGTAAAACTCGCCGCCCGGTTTCAGCAGACGATGCACCTGGCGCAAGACCGCGTCCTTGTCGGGCGACAGGTTGACCACGCAGTTCGATACCACGACGTCGAAACTGGCGTCTTCCAGATCCAGCGCATCCAGGCGCTCGATGTAGCCCAAGCGGAAATCGACGTTGTCGCGCGCAAAACCGAAGGCTTCACGGTGATAGGTGCGGTGCTTGGCGGCGACTTCTAGTTGTTCCTCGGTCATGTCGACGCCTACTACCTGGCCGGTTTCGCCGACCATCTGTGCCAGCGCATAGACATCGCGCCCGGAACCGCAGCCCAGATCGAGCACGCGGCAGCCTTCGAGCAGCGGCGGCGCGACCAGGCCGCAGCCGTAATAGCGCGACATCACTTCCGGATGGATGCGTGCCAGCAGCGGCTTCAGCCATGCCGGCATCTGGCTGGCGTCGCAGCAGGCGGAAGTGCGCAGGTCGGCCGTGCTCTGCAGTTGACGGCCGTAATAGTCTTTGACGAGTTCATGCATGGTGTTTTCTAAAGTGCGTTGATGGAATGCGCCGGACGGAATGCCGCCGGCAAATGAATCAGATCTTCGGGTCGGTCGATGTCGGGCAGCGGCTCCAGCAGGGCCACGCGCCAGCCCAGTGCGGCCATGCGCGCCAGCGTCAATTCGGCGACCTGCGCGGTGCTCCAGGGCATATCTTCAAACAAGCTGGCGGCATGGGTTTTCAGGCCGAGCAGAAGATAACCACCATCCTGCGCCGGCAGCAGCACCGCATCATGGCTGTGTTCGTGGTCATGCAACGCGGCGGCCGCGTCACGCAAATGTTGCGCGCTCAGCGCCGGGCAATCGGCGCCGATCAACAGCACGTTTTCACCACCGGAAAGCCCACGTTGCGCGGCGCGGGCCATGCGCACACCCAGATCGCCGTCGCCCTGATCGCTGGTTTCGCAACCGGCGGGCAGTGGGATGTTCTGCCAGTCCGGATGCGTCGGCGCCGGGCTGGCGCAGAGTTCCAGGCTGCCGACATCGACCGCGCTGGCGATGTTCAACGCGTGATCCAGCATGTGCCGCGCCAGTTGTGCCGCGCCATCTGCACCCAGCGCCGGAATCAAGCGCGTCTTCACCCGGCCGGCGACCGGGGCTTTGGCGAACAGAATGATGCGGGTGGATTTCATCGCTCGCCTCAGCGTGCTGCGTGATAGCGCGCCGCCAGTCGGTCCGCCGGCACGCCGCGCCAGTAATCGAAGCGCAGCCGCCACATCAGCAGGATGGTGCGCCAGACGCCATGCTGCTCCCAACGCCGGCCAGAGGTAACGACGCGCTGGTGCAAACAGGCGGGCGGACCCAGCCGCTTCAGGCGCTTGGACAGCTC
>Ga0335397_10004118_pt1 | contig 19280 bp, 15 predicted proteins | sample MAT04_FD_205740 | JGI IMG/M metagenome (GOLD analysis project Ga0335397, IMG submission 205740) | Freshwater microbial communities from Lake Fryxell liftoff mats and glacier meltwater in Antarctica - MAT-04 (spades assembly) (version 2) ... | reverse complement strand
TCGATCGTCACAATCGAAATTGGATTCAGCGCATCAAAACGAGTCAAACTGCCCGCAGAAATAGAACGCGACAACTGCACCTGCAAGATGCGGTAACTCCAGTGCGGTTCCCGGCGCACCCGATCGCCAATCCAGCTCAAAACAGTAGCAATATCCTCAAAAGCTTCCATTGCCAGCACGATCGAGCCTCCAGCGAGCAGCCGCAGGGCGCAAACGCCCAAAATTTTGGTCAGCCCTTCACCGCAGCAGCCAATAAAAATCCGGTGCGGCGGACGCAAGCGATGCAAAATTTCCGGGGCCCTGCCATGAATCGAAAGCACATTTTGCAGATCAAAACGGCTACAATTGAGTTCGATCGCAGAAGTACCAGAAACCGTTTGTTCGATCGCGTATACCTCAGACTGCGGGAATAAACGAGCAATCTCGATCGACACAGAACCGTTACCAGCACCCACATCCCAGACAACTTGTTCCGGTTGCAAAGCCAATTGTGCCAGTACCAACACCCGCACTTCCCGTTCAACTGTCAAACCAGGCCTATCGCCACAACCGATCAAAGCTGCATCGGGAATCCCCAACAAAGGCAACCTTCCCAAATCCAAAGCTTCTGTCGGCGGGGACACCCTCCGCATCACAACCACGCTCAGAAGTGAAAAAGACTCTCGCAGCAAAGCTTCTAGAGGGTACAGACCCACCTTCTCCTCTGGAGAACCCAAATTTTCGCAAACCCAAAACTGATAGCGTGCCGGCAAATCTAGAGCTTTCACCAAATTTGCTAAAGCCGCCGGAGTGAGAGTTTCGTCCGCGAGCACGGCAATTTTCTCGACACCTAACTTGAGTTTTGCCGTCAGTTCCTCAAAATAACGTCCCTGGGACGCCACAAAATGAGCATCCTGCCACGGGATGTGCAGGCGGCTAAAAGCCAACTGCACTGAGCTCACATGGGGGTGAAATGTCAATTTATCTGCCGGAATTTGGGCAATTAGCAACTTTCCCCAGCCGTGGAACAGGGGGTCACCGGCTACTAAAATGACGATCGACCCTTGCCCCCTTTCCACCGTTTCCGCATCCGCCTCTAACTGCGGTAGTTCCGCCAACCAGCGCCGAATTTCGAGAATTGCTTCGGTTAAATCTTCCAACACCCAGCGCTCTCGGCCGCGATCGGGAAAATAGCTCAAATGCCGATCGCTCCCGATCAGCAGAGCGGCCATTTCTACAACCTGCCGCGCCGATTCACTCAGCCCAGCAGATCCATCTAAACCAATACCAACAACGTGTACAGTCACTGTTTAAGTCAAAACTAAAAAATCAGAATTACTGATTTTTCCGGGTTTTCGATCAATTTTTGCCTCAGACAAGATTGCATTCACTCGCTTTCTGATCTTGAAATGCATCTGCGTTAATCTGCGTAAATCGGCCTGGCATCTGCGGTTGACCTATTAATCAAAGATTCATGCAATTTAAGTCTCTTGACTTTGTTGCCAAACCAGAATAATTAAAGCATTTAATCTGCAAAATTTTGACTTTTGACTGATATTTGGCATTCGGCAGAATATTTGATGTTGATTTTGCCAAATGCCGAATACGAACCCGCGGCGGTTTAAAACTCAAAAATAGGCCAATCCGGTTGCCGCACGTAGCTAGTCATGTCGTCAAACTTCCGCAGTTCGGCCCGGTGCACGCACAATTCTTGTGGCGTGTCAAGCCATTGGTCGTTTAACTCAGACATCAGGGCGGCCAAACGAGCGCGGTCTAGATTCGGCCCGGTGTCCCCAAAATAAGCCAGAGTAATGTGTGCCGTCAAATGATATTGCTGTTCAATTCCTAGAGCAATTAAATCGGGATTTTGATAGATCGATCGCCGCAACTCCAGAATTTGCTTGTAAGAGTTTTCGTCCGTCGGTGCCAAACAAACACCCACAGCCCTAGTCATCACCATCAACCCCAGCACAGTCCACCGAATCTCCGGGCCGCCCGCCAAGGGTTTGCAGGCGGCAAAACACTCTTTCAGGCGATCGCGCAGTTGCTCTTCAAATTCTGGATTGTTCTCAGAAGCATCTTGAAAAGCGCTGCTCCAAATCAGATCTGCCACGGTTAAATGGAAGCTATCAGGAGGCAGTGCTACGATCGCACCGTCCGCGATTTCCTGCAATAGCCGTTGTTGGACTGACTGCAAATTACTATAAAGTGCAGTATTTTCTGCATCTTCCCCCGCAGGTGGCGTAATCACCGAATAACCCGGAAAAGGTACAGGCTTTCTGTGACCGGCTTCATCAGGCTTAAATTTTGGAGATTCCTGGATGTGTTCCATCTGGGACTTATAGGAGTCCAGCAGCGTCATTCGCGCCACCCGGTTTACGTAAGCTTGATAAGTATCATCCAATCTTGATTTCCTCGCGGTGAAATACTCCCACACCAAATTTTATATTATGGTGCGGGCTTCCAACAGTCGGATTCAGGATATGTTGGACAAGCCGACGATCGCGCGACTCAAATTTTTTCCGGGTACAGAGCGTTAAGTATGCAATTTTACCTATTTTGGGGGGAAGACGACTTTGCGATCGCGCAAGCAGTCACAAATTTGCGCCAAACAGTCCTCGACCCCAACTGGGTTAGTTTTAACTATGACAAGATAATTGCCGATCGACCCGAAGCAGTGATCGAAGGACTCGATCGAGCTTTAACGCCACCCTTCGGTACCGGCAGCCGTTTTGTCTGGCTAGCAAATACCACTGTCACGCAACAGTGCTCTGCGGAACTGCTGGCCCAATTGGAACGGACGCTGCCGGTGATTCCCGCTACAACAGTTTTGCTGCTGACATCCGTCAAAAAACCCGACAGCCGGCTCAAATCTACCAAGTTACTCGCCAAGTCCGCCGAATTTCGAGAATTTTCACCGATTCCGCCTTGGAATGACAAGGAATTAGCCCAGCGAGTCCGCCAAGTCGCCGGCGAAATGAATGTCAAATTGACCGCTACGGCGATCGAACTTTTGGCCGAATCCATCGGTAGCGATACCCGCCAGCTATACAGCGAACTCGAAAAATTGCTGTTGTTTGCCGGCAACCGCAGCCAACCTCTCAACCCGGAGGAAGTCGCCGCACTGGTACACTGTCACGCCCAGAATACCTTCCAGCTAGCCGATGCGATTCGTGAGGGCAATACCTCCGCTGCTTTGGAGTTATTAGCGGGCTTAACGGCCCGGAGTGAGCCTGGTTTGAGGATTGTGGCTGGCTTGACTGGTAAGTTTCGGATTTGGCTGTGGGTGAAGGCGATGATCCAAGCGGGCGATCGCGATGATAAAATTGCTCAAGCTCTAGACCTCGGCAATCCGAAACGAGTATACTATTTTCGCCAAGAAGTCAAGAACGCCAGCTTAGAAAAACTGCAAAAAAGCTTGCCTTTGCTGCTAGAGTTAGAAGCTTCTTTAAAACGGGGCCGGGAAGAACTCTCAACTCTGCAAACCAAGGTGATAGAACTTTCTAGCTTGTTTCGCTGATGTCTTATTTTCCCTGCCACAGCAGCCCGAAGCGTCTATTTTTTTAGATTTTAGATTTTAGATTTTAGATTTTAGATTTTAGATTTTAGGATCGAAAACTTAATAACTTAAACACCTCCTAAAGTCCTCTCTCCTGTAAGATACCCGATCAAAGGAGGCTCTTCCTCGCCGATCTGCATTACCAGGCAGAGCGAAAGTAACGAGCAATCGCTTAAGTTATTAAATTTTCATTCCTTAGATTTTAAATGCACTCGACAGATGGATCGCCGGAGCTTGCAGGAAATACTAAAATTTGGGGCGGATGGCGACTCTGCGACAGCAAATACCCGTGTTGGGCGGGATGACTGTAAAGTTTTACAACAAATTTTGCCGGCGCGTAGGTGCTTGATGCCAGATCGCAGGTCAAAAGGTTTTGAATAGATACGAGAAATAGTCTCAGAATGCCACACTAGAAGCTAATGTGGTAAATAAATATTGTCCGCCGCCGAATGCCGATCGGTTAATAATATTATTATTTGCCGGCTCTCCACCCCCCCCAAAAAAAAAGAGCGCTACCCATGACACAACAAAACCTGCAGGAACTTCTCAAGCAGGGCGATCCAAAAACGATCGCATCTAGCATCAACCGTACACTCAAACCCAAAGGCATCCACGCTGACGTGACGCGGGACAACGGCTGCCTCCACATCATTCTGGAGTCAGGCAAAGTACCGAATCAAACGGCATTGGTCGATTTCATCCGCAGCGGGATGACGAATTTGGGAGTAGAATCAATTCATACTGTCAAAGTTTACGGGCGTCGAACAGGTGACGGCTCGGCTGCGTGGGAAGATGAAATAAATTTGATGCCCGAAGAGCCACTTTACGCCTCCGAGAGTGGAATGCCTGATGATTCTATAGGTTTAGATGATGTCGAACCCGAAGAGGAAGACTATTATCAAGAGGCAGAATTCGATCGAGATGACGACGACGAAGACGAAGACGAAGACGAAGATATAGCCACGCCTCCGAAAAAACAATTCCCCAAATGGGTAATACCTGTGGGTATCTTAGTGCCTCTGGCGGCGATCGCAGGGCTTTACTTCACGGGAAATTTACCCTTCGGCGGCTCGAACCCAGAACCCAGCACTCCCGAAGCTGCTTCCCCCTCCCCCAAAGCCTCATCTGCATCAAAAGCCCCCGCCACACCCTCTCCAAAGGCATCTGGCGCAACTCCAAAGCCAGCCTCTCCTCTACCAAAAGCCTCTCCCACAGCAGCGCCCGCCAGCCCAGCTACTGCATCTCCAGCGCCCAAGGCAGCTTCTCCTGCACCAAAAGCCGTCGCGCCTAAGTCAGATCCTTGGAGGGAAGGCGTTAACAACGCTCAGAAGGCGGCTGTGTTGGCCCAGACGGCTCAGTCTCAAAATGAGTGGATTGCAGTAGCAAGCGAGTGGCAGAAAGCGGTTGGGCTGATGAGAGCCGTGCCGTCAACTAGCCCGAACTATCAAAAGGCTCAGCAAAAAGCGGCAGAGTATCAGGCTAATCTGATTGTAGCCAACCGCAGGGCGGCGGTGGCGCCTTAAGCTTTTCTGTTTCAAGATGCACACTCGTTGGGTGGGGGACTTCTTGGGATGACATGAAAGCCCAAAATTAGACTAGGGATGGGGAGACGGGGAAACCGCTAAAGGCATCAATGGCTGGGAGCATCTCAGTTTGGCAAAAAGCATTTTTTGATGATAGTGCGATCGTCCCCGTGCAAGCGAGTACAATACGCGAGCTCGCTATAGTGCTCGCACTATAAATGCCAAACTGAGATGCTCCCCAATGGCTTTACCGCATTTAAATCCTATATTTCGGGAATTCATCAAAAATTGTTAAGCCCGCTCCCGATCGCCATCTCGATCGCCACACACAATCTTTCTGGCGCAACAGCTTATATGGTTTCCCGTCGATTAACCGATCTCGCGATTGGTTCGTAGTACGGACTAAAGTCCGCAATCCGGAAGCGGACTTTAGTCCGCACTACAAACCATTTTTGTGATGGCAATCGATCGTCCAGAATATTATTGCCAATTATTCAATTATTTAATTTTTAATCTAAAATCTTAAATCTCAAACGGTATTACTCCGGCATTTTTGCCAGTGTCTGTTCCCAATGCACAAATAGTGGCAGAAGTCAAGCGCTTGTGGGTGACGGGAAATTAGTATTGGGCCGGGAAAACTCAACCGATCGCGCGGGAGTTGCTGTGCCGTTGGTCTTTGCTGACGCAGATTCTGCTTGGTACACTTGGATGCGATCGCGCCCAAGTCGTTTAGCTTCATATAGCGCTCGATCGGCTGCGGCAATCAGAATCGAGGCCCCCGATTCAAATGCAGGAACCATACTCGCTACACCCAGACTGACGGTGACGTACTGGCTCACCTGAGAAGCAGCGTGAGGAAGCTGCAAAGCTGCGATTTTGATCTGTATGTGTTCGGCTACTCGCACGGCTCCTTGAATCTCGGTATTCGGCAAAATTACGGCAAATTCTTCGCCTCCGTAACGAGCTACTAAATCGGCGGGACGATCGACTGCATCGCCGATCGCCCCGGCGACTTGCCGCAAACATTCGTCTCCCCCTGGATGTCCGTAGGTATCGTTATAACTTTTAAAAGAATCAATATCGCACAGAATTAGGGACATAGGCGTTTGTTCCCGCGCTTGTCTGCGCCACTCCATTTCTAAATACTGATCGAAGCGGCGGCGGTTTGCTAGCTGCGTGAGTTCGTCTAAAGTTGCTAAACGCTCTAACTTGAGGTTGGCTGCTTGCAACTGCTGGTAGAGTTCTGCTTGTTTGATCGCGATCGCCAACTGGGTGGCCAGAGAAGACAGTAACTCGACTTCCAACTGCATCCACTGTCGGGGAGTACACTGGTGGGCCATCAGCAGCCCCCACAAGTCCTTCCCTTGCACTAGCGGTACCACCAAATAAGCTTTCACCTCAAATTGTGCGAGCAAGTCAATTTGATTTTGGGGCAAATTGGCGGCCGAGACATCGGCGATCGGTCGGATCGCCCGATGTTGGTACGCCTCGCGATAGAACTCGTCAAAACAGAACTTTTCCAGGGTTTCTCCCAGCATCGGCTTGCAGTTGGGAGCTACAGATTCCACTGTCACCGCCCCCGTGGCGGATGCAGTGCAGAGACTGCCGATACAGGGGTTGAAGCGGACGATCATCACTCGATCGGCATTTAGGAACTGGCGCACTTCTGTCACTGTCGTGCTGAGCACTTCGCCCAAATCCAGAGACTGACGGATGTGCTGAGTAATCGTCCCCATTAATTTTTCGCGTTCGTTTTGCTGCCGCAGTGCCTCTTCTGCCCGCTTGTACTCGGTAATATCTTGGGCGGTGCCGAAAATTTGTTTGGGTTCACCTGATGCTGTGCGGGCGAACACTTGATCGCGACAGCGGAACCAGCGCCATTCGTTCGATCGATGTTTCAGTCGGTACTCCAACTCCAAAATGCTGCCGTCTTGGGCCTTGGGAAATTTTTGCAGGTGTGCGGAAACCTTCTCCAAATCTTCTGGGTACACCAAACTGGAAAACAAAGCCGTTTCCATCTGTAAAATTTCTTGGGGATGGTAGCCGAGCAATTTAAAAGCCTGACCGTTGACGTAGACGTTGCGCTGTTCGGTCAAATCGTAGATGTAGAGCAAATAAGGCGCAGCGTCTGCAATCTGCTGGATAAAATGTTGGCTCTCGCGCAATTCTTCCTCGACCCGCTGGCGCACTTGCACTTCTTCCAAAGCTTGATCCCGCATTGTGCGGTAAGCTTGGATGCGGTGAGTGAGGTCTGTCACGTCTTGTATCACCAACAGGGCGTAAAACGATTGGCAGTTTGATGCCACAAAGCCGTAAGGCGAAACTGAAGTCCGAAAGTTTGAGGGGTTTGCAGCACCAACAGCTTCTCCCGATCGCACTATACCTTCTGGTTCCAACTCAAGAGTCGATCGAACCAAGCCTGCAATATCCAGTTCTGCAACGCCCGGTGAGAGTGCAGGGACAGCCGTCACAGTAGTTTGCTGAATGCGCTGCTGGCCGTCTTGCCAAGTGGCCGGAATCAGGTACTTGTGAATCTGAGAAGAAAAAATTGTTGGCGGGCCTCCTGCAAAGATTTGCTGGAAGCGATTTGCATACTTGAGCTGGTTCAGGTGAGGAAAATGAGTTGTAATCTTGGTTCCCAACATTTGGCTGCGGGGAATTTTCGTCCAGTCTTCGAGACAGGCATTCCAAAACAGCACCACAAAATCGTCTCGCAACAGGCAGGCGCCGACTGGTACGCTGTCGAGAACTCCAAACTTTTCCTCAATAGTTTTGCTCTCCTCGATCATAGACCCCCGGCAAGTTGATTGATCGCAGCCAACAAGGTGTCAAAGGAACTGACATTGAAAATCAGGATGATATCTCCTTCAATGTGCAGCCTTTCAATCATGAAACGGGTCTGGGCTAATAAAACAACTGTATCAGCAGACAAACCGCCAGATATTAGCAAAGTAGCGATCGTCCCTTCCGTGTAATTGGGAATTGAGTAGTTCAGGCGCTGCTGAAGTACGTTGCTGATTGCACCCATGACCCCATTGATTACAATATTTCCCACTTCACTCAGCGTACCAATTTTCACTGAATCTAGGTCGTGAGTTCCAACTTCTTCCCCTGTCAACATCGTCACGAGCATCGCCGCGCTGTTGGTGGGAAAGACTAGCTGGGCAATGCCTCCAAAGGAACCGGTAAATTTGAGCTGGACGGCGGCGATTTGTTCGCCGTTGAGGTGCTGCTCTAATTGTGCTTGTACGTCTGCAGGAGACAAGACTTGGAGGTAGGGGATTTGCAAGCGAATGGGAGATTCGATCATGTCGTTCAAGATCCCTGCCGCTTGACCGATCCCGATGTTGACCAGTTCTTGCAAAGCATCGAGCTGTCGATCGCTTAATTTCATTGGGTGCTCTCCTCCCTGGTACTGAGAGCTTTTTTGATCCACCCGATCAGTTCGTCTGAGTTGGGCATTTTGTGTATGACTGCTAGGGCTCCGAGTTCCATGCACTCGGAACGGGTGGTGGATTGAATGTCTGCGGTAATGACGATGACTGGGATCTTATATCCTCGTGAGCGCAGGGCTTGCAGGACTTCCCTACCTTCCATTTCCGGCATCAACAGATCCAAGAGCATACAGTTTGGGGTTTTAGTCGCCAGCAGTTCCAGAGCTTCCGGGCCGCTCGATGCTTCCCAAGTCTCGTATCCTTCTGCTCGCAGGATTTTGCAGATTACCCTGCGAGTCAACCACGAATCTTCGACAACGAGAATTGATGTCACTACGTTCTCCTCCTTCAATTGTTTAGGACTGACTGGCGTTGCAGGTACTGCTTTTATTTTGACAGTAGTTTAAACTGCACGGACGGCGCGCGAGCGAGCGATCGGTCGAATTCCTGTTCTTAAAAACTAACGCATTAAGGTATTCAATAGTTGAGTATCTTTTCCTCTGGGAATAAAAAACCTGGTTTCTGAGTGAAACCAGGTTTGCGGGAACTATATTGCTCCGTGCCCACCGGTGATCAATTATAGATTACCAAACGCTTCCGGAGGGAATCTACTCGCTTTTTAGCCGTGGCATTCTCTGGATCGTAGGCGAGGGCTTGTTCGTACATTTCCAAGGCTTGAGCTATTAATTTCTTGCGCTCGTAGGCGTGACCCAGATTGTTGAGAGATGTAACGTATTCTGGCTGGAACTTCAGGGCTTCTTTGTACTGGCGGATTGCGATGTCGTACTGTTCTTGGCCGAAGTGTGCAAAGCCGAGGGCGTTGTAAATAACTGCTTGATTTTCATCGCCTTCTAAGTCTTTGGCTTTCAGAGCTTTTTGAAACAGTACCGTCGCCTGGGAGTAAAGCTTCTTATCTACATAGATACTTCCTAATTCGTAGTATTCCTGTGCTGTGCCTTTTTCGATGGTCAGTTTATTTTCTAAGCGTTCCAGAGACATTTCCAGCTTCCGAGTTTTGAGAATCTGGCGGACAATAAACCAGGAACTGCTGCCAAGTATAGCCAGCAGGACTGACACGTAAACAATCAGCAAATTACTATCCATGTTTTTTTTAATTAGGTAGGTCTGTGGAAGGTTTTATTTATTATTATTTACTTTGCTAACAATCTTTGAGATTTGCTGCAACTGTTGTATAAAAAACACAATGGAGATCGAAGAGGGCGATCGCGATTGCGGAAAAAGCAAGAATCCAGAAGTAAGAACAAAGAAGGAAAATTAGTCTCAAGTTCCTAAATTTATCAGGAGTTTTCCTTCTCTGGCAGATAGCTAAATCTTTCCTACTTCTGCTTTTTTCCTGCTCAAAACCGATCAAGCTTTCAAGCTCCGGCTCGGTTGGCCATTTCTACCACTTTACCGAAAGTTGCCGGGTCAATGATCGCCATTTGTGCCAGCATTTTGCGGTTAATTTCGATATTAGCCTTCCTCATGTTGCCGATCAGCTTGCTGTAGCTCGTACCGTGTAGGCGAGATGCGGCATTGATCCGAGCAATCCACAGGCGGCGGAAATCGCGCTTGCGTTTTTTGCGATCGCGATAACTGTTACGCAGGGCCTGCATCACCCGCTGGTTAGCTGTGCGGAACTGTTTCGACTGTGCGCCTCGGAAACCCTTGGCTAATTTGAGAATTTTTTTGCGGCGCGCTCTGGCGACATTACCGCGTTTTACCCGTGTCATCTTTCAATTTCCGTTAAACTTTACAAGTATGGAAGCATTAACCGCACGTTAGCATCGTTGGTCTCATCGATGACGACCAGCTTAGATAGACGGTTTTTGCGAGCTGAACTTTTGTGTGAAAGCAAGTGGCTTTTGTAAGCTTTGCGGCGCACAATTTTACCGGTGCCGGTCGCTCTAAAGCGCTTTGCGGCTGCTTTGCGAGTTTTGAGTTTTGGCATGGACTGGTGTTATTTGGACACAAGCTTCAACTGTATCACGTTTGTGGTACTTTGTGCAAGGGAGATTTGCGAGGATCTATCAGGATGGGCGATCGACTGGCTCTTGACCAAAGCACAGGGGATTTAAGCCCCCACCTTTAGGTGGATTGTTTTTAGGCTGGGGCTTAAATCCCCTGCCTAAAAACTTCGCACTCAACTGTCAACTGTCAACTGTCAACTGTCAACTGTTAAACCAGGCATAGAATGTTAGACCACAAGACTATAATTAGACATAATTAGATCAAAATAAACTTATGCAAGTTCTAGCAGCTAAATCCTATACAGAGTATCGCAACAATACTTACTGGGTGAAAGGGACTCGGATTGCCATTGACTCAGTTGTTTGTGCTTTCCAAAAAGGGGAATCGCCTGAAAGCATTGTTCAATCATTTCCCTTGCTGACTCTCGAACAAGTTTATGGATCGATCGCATTCTATCTAGCAAATCGTACTGAAATCGATGCTTACCTGGGGGCAGAAGAAGCCGCATTTGATGCGATGTCTCAACCGCTACAGTCTACAGATCCTGCTTTGTACAACAAATTAATCGCAGCAAAGACAGCAAGACAGCAGGTGAAATCGTGAATGTTCGTTACCAAGCTGATGCTGATTTGAATCATGCGATCGTCACAGGAGTTTTACGGCGAGAATCCGCAGTGGACTTCCAATCCGCTTTTGTAGCGGGACTAGAAGGCGTTAAAGATTCAGATGTATTGGCGATTGCAGCACAGCAGCAGCGTGTGCTTGTTAGCCACGATCGCAAGACGATGCCAGCAGAGTTTGCTGCATTCATAACAAACAGCCAAAGCGCAGGAGTCATTATCGTTTCAAGAAGGCTATCGATAGAAGTTATCATCGAAGAATTGTTAATAATTTGGGCTGTATCTAGTGCTGAAGAATGGGTCGATCGCATTGCAAAACTCCCCCTCTGATGCAAGCTAAAAATCCTGTGGTTGGGTTTTTTTTATTTTTAACTGAAGGTCGATCGCCCTAACCATCGCGCACCATCCAAACCAACATCCCCAAAAGCGGTTCCACAGGAGGCACAGCATAGTCATTGAGGTCAATTGTCAGAGTTTTTGCCTCCAACTTCAAAAATCTCCAAACAGTACCGCTGCTGACGCTGCCGTAAATTGTGGCGATCGGGATATTATTAATTTCATTAAACTTTTGAGCCGCCACCATTTCGGCCGCGCACTGTCCCAAACCCACTTTCAAATCAGCTTTTTTCGCTTCAACAATCACAATTGCCGGCGCTTCAATCAATATTTGTTCGGGAGAGCGACTGATTAAAAAATCGCAAACTCCGCTCAATCCCAATTCCGGTTCTACAGTAAAATCCTCTCCCGAAAACAAGCTAACTTGCCGCTGCAAAATCTTTCTGACTTCGACTAAAATCGGACTAATAATCAATTCAGAACGCGCTTTTTGAGAACCCGTAGCTGTAGCCAGTGGCAGTCCTTCGATTAGCGATTCTCTCAAATAGGAACTAGGTTCAATCGGCTCGGTTGGCGGCAGAAATCGCCCTGCTTCTACTGTTGTTAAGCCAAAATCTCGTTTAGCTTTTTTGAGCGTGAATTCACTGTAGGACATTGAAAGTTACCGATTTTGTTGATAGGATTTTAGGAATAGTTCAATAAATGTAGGGTGCGCAATGCGCACATTCTTGCTTAAATTTAAAAATTATGGCATATATTGATTTCACATTACTAAAAGTCAAACAAGACTTTGGACTGACGACAGTTGAAGGCGGACGCTTTTTACCAGAAATCGAACCCATTGCGCCCAGTCCCATTTTAGCAGGTTTGTTGGAAGATACAATCCCCTGGGCGATCGCAGTAGGAACAGAAAAAGCCAAATCCGAAGTAATTATCGCTCCCGCACTTTTAGAAGTAAAACGCCTGCTAAACCGCCAAGTCAGCGTATTTTCCGGCACAAATTTTACAGTCGATATCGCGGCGGGATTAAATGGAGTTTGCGATTTTTTAATCAGTCGCTCTCCTGAACAATTTGAAATCGAAGCACCCGCGGTTATGTTGGTAGAAGCCAAGCGAGATAATATCAACAGCGGTTTGGGGCAGTGCATTGCCGAAATGGTGGCGGCTCAAAGATTTAACGAAATCAACAATAACTCAATTTCGACTATTTACGGCTCAGTCACCAGCGGTACTGCTTGGCGATTTCTCAAATTGGAAGGGCAAACCGTTACTATTGATGTTAGAGATTATCCATTTCCACCAGTCGAGGTAATTTTGGGGATGCTTGTCTGGATGGTGCAAAATGGTTGACATTATCTGCGGTTAGTCATTTATACTAAAATTAGACTTGCATTGCATTCATTTCCTTTCCTCTCTGAAAATTATCTGCGTTGCATCTGTGTGATCTGCCTTACATCTGCGGTTGACCGGCTCTATCAAAGATTTCTGCAATTAGTCTACGATAGCGGAAAATGAGTCATACCCCGATTATTTTTTTATTTGATTAAATTAAAAAAAATCGCCTTTTTTTTTTTGGTTAAAAGCTTGACTCTGAGCATTCTTTAAGGTATTATTAGATAATGGGAGTGGTGGCAAAATTAAATTTGATGTCACCACTCCCATTATCTACAATATACCATGAAAGTCCAGGAAAATCAATAGGTAATAGTTCCTTTTTTAGGGCGAATTTTTTAACAATATTGAAGAAAACCCGATTTCTTCAACAATACCTCGATCGGAACATCAAGCACGCCAGCTTTTCTATCAGTACGACCCCGATAACTCGAAGCTATATCTAGGCTTGACTGTGTACAGCCTTAAAAAATACTTTTTACTCTCTCGTGAGATGAGGCCCTAAAAACAACCTCTCAATTCCCGATTACCGATGACCCATTCCCGATTACCCATTCCTACACATCAAAAAAAAAATAGGCTAGCCATATTTCACAGCGCCTATCTTAATCAATTTTATGATGGTTCCCCGCAACGCCGTCTTACCTCAGCTTTTGACCTGGTATTTTACCAGGTGGGCACCGTTGGCTCGGACTTAAAGTTTCTGGGTACAAGCCCAGTTTACTGCTGTCCAAACATCTTGATTCCCGAAAGTTAAGAGTTATAGATCAAAAAAACATTATTGGCAGTCACCAACGTCGCAGTAGAACCTTATTTAATATACAGCAACTAACTAGGTTTTGGCAAGCTTCGCGCAATTTAAGCTGCATACCAGATGGATTCTACTGTTTGAGCGATCGCACTAGCGGACTGTCCCCCATTCTCCCCCAAGTCCCGGTCGAACACAACAGTAACGTGACCGAGTTTGCGGCCAGGACGCGATAATTTCTTACCATACCAATGCACAAAAGCGCCACTGATTTGTGCCAGTTGTTTTCGTTTCTCTAAATAATCTGACTCAGCCGACTCGTAGCCGAGCAAATTTACCATGACAGCGCCTGCACATTTTAAATCGCAATTGCCTAAAGGGAGTTGACAAACTGCGCGCAAATGCTGTTCAAATTGTGAAGTTTCGCAAGCATCGATGGTAAAATGCCCTGAGTTGTGGGTGCGGGGGGCAATTTCATTGACTAACAGCTTATTGTCGGCGGTTAAAAATAATTCTATACCGAATACGCCGACAGCTTCCAAACTGTTGAGGAGAGTATGGGCGATCGCACCAGCTTCGGCTTTCACATCTAAACTAATATCGGCGGGCGCGATTACCACCCGACAAACCTGATTTTGCTGTTGGGTTTCCACGATCGGGTAAATCGCCATTTCGCCAGTTGCCGATCGAGCAGCAATCACTGCCAACTCGCGATCGAACGGCACAAACTCTTCCACTAGCAAAGACTGACCCTTGAGCTTAGCACGAATTGACTCAAAACTCTCCCGGTTTTTAACAATAAAAGTACCTTGGCCGTCATAACCGTGGCGGCGAACTTTGACGACAAAGGGAAAGTCGATCGGCAAATCCGCGCTGCAATCCCATGTCCAAAACCTCGGAATTGGTAAACCCAAACCTTTTAAATAACAGCGCTGCACGTACTTATCCAACAAAGGAGAAATCGACGACAAACTCGGCTGAAATAACACACCTTGCTGTTCTAGCGATCGCAAACCATCCAAATCCACAAACTCATTTTCAAAAGTAATAACATCGCAGCCATCCGCCAATTGAGCCGTAGCCAAAACATCATCAACAGCAGCCAAAACAGCACCAGCAGCAACAGAAACAGCCGGGTCAGTAGCATGAGGAGTTTGCACTACCAATTCAATACCCAGCGCGCTAGCAGCATCCCCCATCATCGAAGCTAGCTGGCCGCCACCGACAACGCCCACCCGCTTAAATTTGGTAGACGAACTCGCAGCGGTTTGATTTGATTTCATCTGAGTAAAATTCCTGGTGTCAACCTGCCTATTTTATCGCTATTTGTACCCGGATGAATTAGATTAATTGAATATTTAAAAGCCATAAAAAATTTTTAATTGCATGATTAAATCGAGGCAGAAGCCAGAAAGATTGCGTGGCGCAAGTCTTTAATTATGGTACGAGCCCAGCCCTTGGGAAACAGCACTCTTAGCCCCACCCCGCAAGAATTGTGCCACATTTAGCAATTCCGTAGCGCCAAGCATGGCATAATTGACAGCACTGCAAAAAGCAGAGAGACGGGTAAAAACACTGAAAATCAGACATTCAGAGAACAAAAGTTATAGGTGAGGATACTGTGAAAGTTTTGGTTGTGGGGAACGGAGGTCGCGAACACGCGATCGCCAAAAAACTGCTAGAATCTACGCGGATTAAACAAGTATTCTGCGTACCGGGCAACGGCGGCACAGCTACCACCAAAGGCTGTCAAAATCTGTCGCTCAACATCGACGACTTCCAAGGCATCGAACGCTTTGTGATGGTCAACAACATCGGATTAGTGATCGTAGGGCCAGAATTGCCCCTATCGCTAGGCATCGTTGACTACTTCCAACAGAAAAAAGTGATGATTTTTGGCCCCACCAAAGCCGGTGCCCAAATAGAATCGAGCAAATCCTGGGCGAAAGAATTGATGCTCGAAGCCGGCATCCCCACACCCAAAGCTGCCGTATTTACAAACGCAGAAGCAGCCAAAGCCTACGTTGTGGAGCAAGGAATTCCCATAGTCATCAAAGCAGACGGACTCGCATCAGGCAAAGGAGTCACCGTTGCCACTACCGTCAAAATGGCTCACAGCGCCATCAACACCATTTTCCGCGGCGAATTCGGCAGCGATAACATCCGAGTCGTTGTCGAAGAATTTTTAACAGGCCAAGAAGTCTCGATTCTCGCCCTCACCGACGGAATCGTAGTAGAACCCCTGCTGCCGGCCCAAGACCACAAAACCATCGGGGAAGGCGACAAGGGAGCCAACACCGGCGGTATGGGAGCCTACGCCCCAGCCCCCATTGTCACCCCGGAACTCATGGAAAGGATTCAAACAGAAATTCTGGAACCTACCGTCGCAGCGCTGCAAAAACGCAATATCGACTACCGGGGCGTTCTCTACGCAGGTTTAATGATTACAGCGGAAGGAGAACCGAAAGTCTTAGAATTCAACTGCCGCTTCGGAGATCCCGAAACTCAAGCGGTTTTGTCCCTCTTGGAAACTCCTCTGGAAGATTTGGTGCTGGCTTGTTGTCAGCAGCGTCTCGGTGAATATTCCAACATTCGCTGGAAGTCGGGGGCTTCTGTGTGCGTAGTTTTGGCTTCGGGGGGCTATCCTGGAAGTTACCAAAAAGGCAAAGTTATTACAGGTATTGAGGAAGCTGAAGCCAAGGGTGCAGAGGTGTTTCACGCCGGCACTCAGTTGAAGCAGCAGCAGTTAGTTACCGAGGGCGGCCGCGTTTTGGGCGTGACTGCGACGGGGGAAACTTTGGAACAAGCTATAAATAAAGCTTACACAGCGGTAGATTGCATCGAATTTGAAGGGGTCTACTGTCGCCGCGACATCGGCCGTCGAGCGTTGGGCGATCGCAGTAATTAGGCATTGCGCGATCGACCGCCATCGGAAAGCCAAGCATTCTCAAAGTAGAAGTGTAACAATGAAGTTTGGTATCTCTGCGGTGGCGGTAGCGGACAGGTCGCTGCATAAAATTCGATCGACCAAAAACTCTATTAAGCAAATTTACCTAATTAAACGTAAAATATCGATCACTTAAAAGATTGCTGTGTATATCTTCTTCCTTTTTACCTTCTTGCCCATGACCAATGACCCATGACGGAAAGCGAGCGGGGACGCTCGCACTAATGCCCAATGCCCAATGCCCAATGCCCAATGCCCAATGCCCAATGCCCAATGCCCAATGCCCAATGCCCAATGCCCAATGCCCAATGCCCAATGCCCAATGATTAATGACTTAATCTTGTTTTTAATATTAAACTGGTGAACTGCTCAAATGCTGGCCATACTAAACAAAATCGGAGAAATTATTGCCCGCTGGTGGTCGGATTTTACCCTCCAGACTCGCCTGATGGCCGCTGCTACCCTCGTAGTTTCGTTAATTATGAGCGGCCTGACTTTCTGGGCCGTGAATACTATCCAGGAAGATGCCCGACTTAATGATACCCGCTACGGCCGCGACCTCGGCTTGCTGTTATCGGCAAATGTGGCGCCAATGATTGCGAAGAACGATCGCTCTGAAGTCGCCCGTTTTTCCCGCCAATTTTACAGCAGCACCTCTAGCGTCCGCTATATGCTGTACGCCGACGAAGCAGGAGATATTTTCCTGGGGATACCTTTCTCGGAATCGGAGGTTCGCACTTCCCTGACGCTGCGCCGCCAAATTAAACTCCCGGATAATTTTATCGCCGACATTGAGGCGAGAAATTTGACTTCTTTGCCTTTGGTGCGGCAGCATTTAACGCCAGACGGAGAAGTTACCGACGTATTTGTGCCGCTAATTCACGAAGATAAATATTTGGGCGTTTTGGCGATCGGCATTAACCCCAATCCCGCAGCAGTGATCTCTTCAAATCTGACTAGGGATGTCACTTTAGCAGTATTTGTCACCATTTGGGTGATGGTTATTTTGGGCGCTGTATTTAATGCCCTGACAATTACTCACCCGATCAAACAATTAGTTTTGGGCGTCAAAAATATCGCCAGCGGGAATTTTAAGCAGCGAGTTGACCTGCCTTTAGGAGGAGAATTGGGTGAATTAATCGGCAGTTTTAACGAGATGGCTGAAAAACTCGAAAGTTATGAAGAGCAAAATATTGAAGAGTTGACAGCGGAAAAAGCGAAGTTAGAAACTTTGGTTTCAACTATTGCTGACGGGGCGCTGTTGTTGGATGCGAATTTGCAGGTGATTTTAGTTAACCCGACGGGGCGGCGGATTTTTGGATGGGAAGGTAAAAATGCGATCGGCATTAACGTCGTAAATATTTTACCTCCAGAAGTGCAGCGCGAGTTAGCAAGACCCCTGCACGAAATCGCTGCGGGCGATCGCGAAGGCGGCGAATTTCGGATTTCTCTAAACGAACCAGTCAACCGCACAATTCGGATTGTACTAACCACCGTAATTCTCCACAAAGCCCCTGGTGCCGAACCGCTTTGCAAAAGCTGCGTCCGCGACGAGGAAAATACCTGTACCGAGTCGCAACGCCCGATCGCAGTAGAGTGTACTTTCTACGAACAAACCTCGAAACATCAAGGTTCTGGACAGTACCGAGAAAGTCTCAAAGGCATCGCCATGACAGTGCAGGACATCACTCGCGAAGTAGAACTAAATGAGGCTAAAAGCAATTTTATCAGCAATGTTTCTCACGAATTGAGAACGCCTTTATTTAATATCAAATCTTTCATTGAAACTCTCTACGAGTACGGAGAAGACCTGCAAGAAAGCGAACGCCGAGAATTCCTAGAAATTGCCAATCGAGAAACCGATCGCCTAACTCGTTTAGTCAACGACGTGTTAGACTTGTCGCGCCTAGAATCCTGCCGAGTTTATCACTTGGACGCTGTTGACCTCCCGCAAGCCGTAGAACAAACCCTGCGGACTTATCAGTTAAATGCTAAGGATAAAGGCATCGAATTAGAGCAACAAGTTGACCCGTATTTGCCGCCCGCTTTAGGTCATTACGATTTGCTGCTGCAAGTATTTGCAAATTTAGTAGGAAATGCCTTAAAATTTACCGAAGCTGGCGGCAAGGTGGCAATTCGAGCGTATTTGCTAGAGTCGGAGGAGGCAACCCACAAAGACGACACATCCGGGAACCACAACTTGTCACCGAATACCAGACATTTTCCGATAGTGCGGATCGAAATTTCTGATACTGGGATTGGCATAGATCCAGAAGACCAACAGGCAATTTTTGAGCGCTTTTTCCGAGTGGAAAACCGAGTTCACACTCTAGAAGGCACCGGATTAGGTCTTTCGATTGTCAGAAACATTATTGACAAGCACCACACTAAAATCAATTTAGTTAGCGAAGTTAATGTGGGTACAACTTTCTGGTTTGACTTAGCAGTTTATCAGCCGAAAAAAGCACTAGATATGGAAAATGCTTGGCCGGTGGAAGTACAGGTGGAAAGTGAAAAAACTTCGACTGTGGCTAAAACTGTTTAATAGAAAATGAAGATTGAAATTCATGCTAATTAAGCTGCAACAGAAATTGTCTTAGTTTTGAGGGAGGGTTCTGGGATGAGTTGACCATCCTCTCGGAGCGTGTCAATATAAAGCTCAATTGCTTCTGTAATATTGCTTTCTGTTTCTTCAAGTGTCTTACCTGTAGAAATACAACCAGGCAAATCTGGAACATAAGCTGAATAGTTAGCGCCGGCCCATTCAAAGA
>Ga0335397_10004116_pt1 | contig 19284 bp, 18 predicted proteins | sample MAT04_FD_205740 | JGI IMG/M metagenome (GOLD analysis project Ga0335397, IMG submission 205740) | Freshwater microbial communities from Lake Fryxell liftoff mats and glacier meltwater in Antarctica - MAT-04 (spades assembly) (version 2) ... | reverse complement strand
CGACGGTGGATCCCCTGAAGAGATTGTGCAAGCCTTTTCGACTTTGGTGTTGTCGGATGTTTATGCCCTAGCGACGTGGTATCTGCGAAATCGTGATGCTGCGGATGCGTGGCTGGATGAGTGTGATCGTGAATCGGAAGAATTGCGAAGAAATATGGATATGACGCGCGGCATGAGCCGCGAGATTCGAGAACGCCTGCTGGCGCGAAGCCGGGCGGGATCGAGACTATGCTGAGATTTCTGGCCGATGAAAATCTGAATGCGGCGATTATGAGAGGCTTGGAACGAAACTATCCTGAAATCGATATCGTCCGTGTGCAGGATTTAGGTTTGAGTGGAGCCGGAGATGTTGAATTGCTGAAATGGGCTGCTTCGGAGAAACGAGTTTTGGTAACGCACGACAAGCGAACAATTCCAAAGCATCTGATTGAATGTTGGGCTGCGGGAGTCTTGTCGGCCGGAGCCGTGATTATCCCGCGAGAGTTTATTTTGACTGTGATCGTGGAACAGTTGGCGATGATAGCCCTTCGCGTCGACCCGCAAGAAGTTGAAAATCAGTGCTGGCGATTACCTCTTTGATGTGTTAATCGGAAGCACCTAAGGAAATTCAAAGATGTTCGATCTCTCTCTCGGCCTCACCAAAACCTGCGACGGCGTGTCGCGTCGGAATTTTCTGCGTGTCGGCAGCCTGGCGATCGGCGGAGTCAGTCTGCCGAATATGTTGCGGCGGCAGGCCAGCGCAGGCACAACATCACCGAAGAAATCGGTCATTCTGGTCTGGCAGGCCGGCGGGCCGAGTCACATTGATATGTACGATTTGAAACCCACATCGCCCGCAGAATATCGAGGCGAGTTCAAGCCGATTCCGACAAATGTCCCGGGGATCGACATCGGCGAGCATCTCCCCTTGCAAGCGAAGATGTTCGACAAGTTCTCGGTGGTCCGCTCGGCTTACCACACGAATGCCGGTCATGGAATGGGATCGCAATGGATGCTGACCGGATGGCAGCCCACCATTGAAGTGAACGACAACATCTATCCCGCCTGCGGAGCCGTGGTCTCGCAGTTAAAGGGGTCTAACGAACCCGGCCTGCCGGCGTATGTCAATTTGCCAAATCGGCTCAGCCTGGGCAAAGCCGCGTATCTTGGCGCGGCTCACAACCCGTTTGCGCCGGACAGTAATCCGGATGATCAGAATTTTCAGGTCCGCAATTTGAAACTGCCGGGTCGGGTCGATTTGAATCGGCTGGAGCGTCGCCAGCGGCTTGTCTCGCAAGTCGATTCGCTGCGTCGCGATGTCGATGCCAAAGGCGATATTGCCGGTCTCGATAAGTTTTACCGCGATGCGTTTGAAATGGTCACGAACGATCAGGCATTACGGGCCTTCAACATTCATGCCGAAGACCCGAAGCTGCGCGAACGCTACGGCCGCAATGACCTGGGCCAGAGTTGCCTGCTTGCCCGCCGGCTCGTGGAAGCCGGAGTATCCTATATCACCGTGCATGCCGGCGGCGGTTGGGATACGCATGGCGACAATTTCAATCAGCTGAAGAACAATCTGCTGCCGAAGTTCGACCGTGCCGTGGCCACTCTGGTCGATGACTTGCATCAGCGCGGTCTGCAAGACGATGTGCTTGTGATGTGTATGGGCGAATTCGGCCGCACGCCGCGAATCAACGGCGGCGCGGGCCGCGATCACTGGCCCGGCGCGATGTCGGTTCTGTTTGCCGGCGGCGGCCTGCAGATGGGCCAGGCGATTGGCACCACCGATTCGCGGGCCGAATACCCGACCAGCAAAGGCTACACGCCCGGCTGTGTGCTGTCGACGATGTATCACACGCTCGGCGTCGATTACCAGCACGTCTTCTACGACCAGGCCCGCCGCCCCCTCGCCGTCCTGCCGGAAGGCCAGCCGATTCCGGAATTGGTGGGGTAAAATTTAACGCGATTCCAAGAGGAGAAAACGCGATGACTCAGGTGTCATTGAGTATCGAAAATGAGCGGCAGCTGAAATCGTTAGTTGATGCCGGGCGGTATGTCGATGTTGAAGCGGCGATGAACGACGTATTGAGTGTTCAGCTTCAGTGGAGTGAATTTGTACGCGTGAAAATCGAGGAAGCTAATGCTGATCTCGAAGCTGGTCGTTATACGGATTATGATGACGAAGGATTGAAAGCCTATTTTGCTGGTCTAAAGAGAGAAGCCGGGATTTCAACGATACCGACGGAAGCTTAAATTGATGAGCTTTCGCCTCACTCAGCGTGCTCAAGACGATCTTCGAGAGATTCGCAATTGGATTTCCGTCGAGAATCCGGCAGCGGCGGTTAGAGTGATCGATGCCATATTTGAAACTCTGCAACTTTTAGTTCGTCATCCAGAAGTTGGCGCTCCTTATCACAACTTGGGTGAAAATCTACGTGCGTTTCCCGCCCAGAGGCCGGCGCAACGCTATGTGATTTTCTTTCATGTCCGAGAGGAGACTCTCGTCGTGATGCGTGTGCTGCATGGAGCCAGAGATTTCAATTCGGTATTTGATCAATAGGTGGATCGATAACTTGGAAAGCCCGACTTTGAAGCAAGTTCTTACGCATCGATTTGGAATAGCATTGGCTGTTCTCTGCACGATCGCGGCGAATTGCCATGCCGACCTCCCTACCCCGCGGTTGGATGTCATCAACCCCGTCGGGACTTCGGCCGGTGCTGAAATTGAACTCACGATTGTTGGTGCCGATCTGGACGGGGGCGAGACGCTGATTTTTGATCATGTCGGGTTTCATGCAGAGTTCGTTGAGGAGAATCTGTTCAAGGTAGCAGTAGCGGCAGATGTGCCCGCCGGAACCTATGATGTCCGCGTGTCCGGCCGGTTTGGGATTTCCAATCCGCGGTTGTTCGCGGTCTGTCGGGATTTAACAGAAGTCGCCGAAGTCGAGCCGAACAATTCGCTGGCCGAAGCCCAACAGGTGCCGATCAATTCGGCGATCTCAAATCATCGCGACGGCAATTTTCACGACTTCTACAAAGTCTCGCTGATTGCTGGTCAACGGCTGGTCGCTGATCTGCAATGTGCCCGACTCGATACCGAGTACGATCCGGTCCTGTTTCTTTACTCGGCGGAGGGACGGCAACTTGCCAGCAACAGCGACTACCTCGGTCGCGACCCGCTCCTCGATTTCACGGCGGCGGAGAGTGGTGATTACATCATCGAAGTCCGTGACCTGCGGTATGCGAACGGAGCCGTTTACCGCCTCTTGATTCATGGCCGACCGCAGATCGAGAATGTCTTCCCGCGGGCTGTTCAGGCTGGCCAAACGGTCGAACTTACGGCGTTCGGCCGCAATCTGCCGGGTGGGCAAGCATCAACGTGGAAGATTGGTGATGCCGCGCCGCTCCAGCAGGCGGCTGTTTCGTTCACCGCATCGCCAGAAGTAACGGCGATTGGCGGTTATCATTTTCTGGAACACCCCAATCATTATTCCGTGCTGCCGACCGCGGCCACCTGCACGTTAGTCGGCGACCAAATCGCACCATTTGGCGGCAACCCACAGTCCATCGTCATCACTGAGGGGCCGACGGGAATCGAGCAGGAGCCGAATAATGTGAAAGATCAGCCGCAGCCGCTCAGCTTGCCGGCAGTCATCAGCGGTCGCTTCGATCAGCCGCGCGATGCCGACTGGTACGAGTTCGAGACCGACGAAATGGGAGGGAGCTACGGTTTCGATGTTTATTCCGAACGCATCGGCGGTCGGGCTGATCCCTATTTGGCGATTTACGATCTCTCCGGCGATCGTGTGGCAGAGCTGGACGACTTTGGGCATCGACGTAATGCTTTTGACGGCCACCTCCGCGATCCTTTTGGACAAGTCAATCTGCCTGGAAAAAGGAGACTACGGCTCCTAATTCAGGATCGCTATCAGCGCGGCGGTGCGCGATATCAATATGTGCTGAGTGTTCGCAATGCGCAGCCCGATTTCTTCGTCGCCGCGATTCACGGTAACAACAACATGCAGGGGACGACGATCTGGCGGGGAGGCTCGAATTATCTCGATCTGATCGTCCATTTCGCGGACGGCTCGAACAACTCGCCGATTACCGTGACTGCCGAAGGCCTGCCGCCGGGATTGCACGCCTCTCCCACGATCATCTTCAATAACGACTCGGCTCCGATGGTCTTCTGGGCCGATGACAATGCACCGCCGTGGACCGGGCCGGTCAAACTGTGGGCCGAGCAGCAGCAAGGCGACATAATACTACGCCGCCAAGTACGCCCTTATACTCGGCCGCATCAAATCACCGGCACACGGCCCACGCGCGAGTTGGTGCTGGCGATTCGCGAAAAGGGAGCGTATCAATTGGCCATCGAGCCGGAGCAGATCTCCGTGGAATCAGGCAAGTCAGCGGATTTGAAATTGACTCTGAAACGTCATTGGTCGGACTTCACGGGGCCGGTCAATTTCATTCCGCTCAACTTCCCCGGTGGCTTCCAATTGGGTAACGGGACCGTGCAGCAGACGGAGACATCCATCAGCATCAACGTGCAAGCCGGAATGCGACCGGGCAGTTACACATTCGCCGTCATGGGCCAGGCCCAGGTTCCGTTCAGCAAAGACCCCGCCGCGAAAGACCGGCCCAACACACTTGTGCAACTGCCATCCCGGCCAGTGACGATCACGGTGACGGAACCGCCGAAGCCATAGTGTGGATCGAGGTTGATGATTTCGCGATCACGTTCAAGATGGTGGAACTCGCGGACTCGATCCAGCCTACATTATCCCTCACTTTTCGTGGAAATCGATTTCTCACATGGACCACCTCCTCCCCGGCATTCATCAGTTTCATACGCAGGTTTATCAGCAGGAACAGGAGTTTTTCCATAAGCTCGCTGACGGACAAAGTCCACGCGTGTTGTTCATCGGCTGTTCGGATTCCCGCGTCGACCCCAGCCTGATCACGCAGGCTCAGATGGGCGAGTTGTTTGTGCTGCGCAACGCCGGCAATATCGTGCCGCCGAACGGAGCCTCCAATGGTGGTGAAGCGGCGTGCGTCGAGTACGCCGTATCGGTGTTGGGCGTGAAAGATATTGTCATCTGCGGCCATTCACAGTGCGGGGCGATGAAGGCCCTGCTCGATCCGAAGTCGGTGGAATCGCTGCCGCTCGTGCGGGACTGGTTGAAACATGCCGAGTCGACACGCCGCATCATGGCTGAAAATTATGGCGATCTGAAAGGCGAAGCCCTGCTGGAGATGGCCATTCAGGAGCATGTGCTCATGCAGATCGAAAACATCCAGACGCATCCGAGTGTCGCCGCGAAATTGCAGCGTGGCGAACTCACGTTGCACGGCTGGGTTTACGGCCTGGAATCGGGCCAGATTCGCGGCTTTTGCAGCGAGCGTTCGGCATTCGAGCCGCTCGGCGAACAAATCGCCAAAGCCGGCATCCCCGCCCCGCTGCAAAAGCGGCCGAAGAAATCGTTAAAGAAACGGAAAGCGAAGAGTTAACCACGAAACACACGAATGACACGAAAGAAGACCAGAAGGAATGCTAACCATCTTCCGCTTGAAATTGATTCTGCCCTGTCGCATGCTGCGTGATCTTTGACAGGATGATCAGCTTTTTCGTGCATTTCGTGTGTTTCGTGGTTCATCTTCTTGATTGACCGGATCATGCCCTCGACACCCATCGAAACCGAATTCGGCGTGCCGATCCCCGGAGAGATTCTGCCGGAAGATCGCTGGACGAAGACGGCGATTAAGAAGTTGCCACCGCCGGGACCGCTCGATTTCACCGCCATCTTTGGCCGCACGGCTCCCATCGTCCTCGATATCGGCTGCGGCAACGGGCGGTCCACGTTATCCAGCGCACTCGCGCGGCCCCAGTACGATCATCTCGCGACCGACATTCTGCCGGTCGTCATCCGTTATGCGACTCGGAGAGGTAATCAGCGCGGGTTGTCGAACGTGCGGTTCGCGGTGATCGGCGGGCGGGAACTGCTGCGAGATTTCATCGCTTCGGGGTCGGTCGCGGAGATTCATGTCTATCATCCGCAGCCGTATTACGAACGCCGCGAACACCGTTACCGACTGATCACGCCGGAGTTTTTGTCCCTGGCCCACCGCGCGCTAATCCCGAACGGCCTGTTCGTGTTGCAGACCGACAACCCGGCGTATTGGCGTTACATGAAAGAAGTCGTCCCCGCCTTCTTTGAGTTCGCTGACCACCGCGACAAATGGCCAGACGCCCCACTGGGTCGCACGCGGCGGGAAATCCTGGCGTTGAAAGAAGGCCTGCCAGTCTTTCGCGGGACAGGTTCTCCGCGAAGTGATCTAACGGACGCCGATATGACGCGATTGGTGGCCGAACTGCCGCTGCCGAAGTTTAACGCGGATCGGCGGCTGGCGAGGTTGGATCAGATGGAGCGGGAACTGATGTAGCAAGCAGAGCTTCGCGTGGCAACCGCGGCGGTCTTCACCAGATTTGGCCACCAGTCGAGGTCATTGCGGTTTATCTTCGGATTTTTCTTGAACTTGCTTCGCCATAGCCTTCTGACAAAGACTTCGTATACGACCATCGATATTCAGTGTTTCGTCGCTTCCGTCTTGACCGATCCAGTCGCCCACCCGAACATAGCGTTGCCCTGCACACGAAAAATGCAGTCGGTTTTTACCATGATCGAACCAACAGATCCGTATACAGCCTCCCTCTTTAAGATTGATTCGCATAGTGCCGATTTCGCTTGAGTCAGGCTGGCAGTCATGATCGTTTTCGCATCGCATGTCCTTAACGAGTTTTCCTCGCTGGAAATACTGTAAGACATCCGCGAATCCTTCTCGCGGAATTTGAAAGTTCACCAGATCAGGACCGCATAACGGTCCGAATGGATGGTGGTATGTATCTGCGATGATTGAAGCGATATCGCTAACATCAGGCAATTTAAGCGAGTCGATCTCGGCCGCATTAACTGTTTCACTCGCAATATCGACATCAACGGGACTGAAAAGTGTAAGCATTAAAACCAGAATGATTGTTCGGTTGAAAGATCGCATGCGTTCCTTCCTTGTATGCCATGCCTGCATAATTCTTAACCATTCCACTTTAGCTTCTCTACAACGACGTAGAAAGTCGCGTCGTAATCCGTCGGTAAATCGGTACTATGAGTGACTGCTGCGGGATCATCGCTCATTACATCTAGTCCGCGATTCATCCATTCCCAGTATGAATCACCATTTTTCAGCAGGATCAAGGTAGCAAAATTGAATGCTCCCATTTTTTCGGGGTCAATAATACCACTCAAATCATTGATTTTAAACGGTCCGTCGCCAAGGCTATTGTACTTCTTTATGCCTGTCGTTGTTGCGGATATCTGAACCGCCACCAGATAGTAGACTGCGCCCTCGTTCTTGATCTCTAACTCTGTGAGAAATTTTTCAGCGGCTGCTTTGCTTCTGAAGATATCTATGTCTTTGCGTATCAATGCGTTTTGAAAAACCCTTGGACTCGGCTTGCCCGAGGGATCCCCTACTCTTAACGAATTGAGACCAACACAGCCAAGCCGCACTTTTTCTTTCCAACCCTTCGGGCGTTCTTCGGCTGATAACAAAATCTCAAAGAACTTATATGCGTTCTCCCTGGAATCAAACTCCCACTTTCCAATCCCTTGATAGCTATTTTCTGGAGTTCCTTTGGGGATTTCCTCTAATCCGCTCGGGTCGGTGAAATTTACGGGGTCGTTGTGGGCATAGCGCAGTCGATTGTGAAAACCAGATTGGATCGGCAACGAGTCGTCGAAGCGGGCCATGCCATCCAACAGTTCCGAACGTCCAGCTAGAATCATGTTCATCTCCCCGCATTAAAGTGGTAGAGCCGTGATTCGCCATAATTTGTGTCCGAATGATATGCGAAAACAGATCTTTTAATACCCCGTTGAGACCGAATCAAATCCAACCGATCACATGCAAGTTGATGGAATTGCGAGTTCCAATCTTGGCAATGCGACGGAATTACCCATCGCCCAGGATCGGGAGTTACTCTCAGATACGGGTTCGCGACAGCTTTCTCTGCCTCTGCGATCATCGAAGCTATAATCAAGTCGTTATGGAAGAAGTAGTCTCCGGGGTCCAATCGGCAGGCTTGCGAGTAACAGGCGATTGCTTCCAATGGGCGCAAATTCCAGAGCAAGCAGGTTCCGCGCAGGCTCAGGAACAACGCGAGTTCCTGTTGCGGCGTTAAGTCCTTCAGAAATACCCCGAGTTGGAGGGCTTTCTGGTAGACTGGCTTCGGCCATGTGTGATACCACTCGTCTGACTTGCGGTAGTAACCCTTGTCGGTCGCCTCAATATTGAAACGCTCGCCGTTCGCACCCGACCAGCGACAGAAAAGATGTTGTCTGGTTTTCACCAGTTTGAGCGGATAACCGAGTCGACGGCCAATCGCGGCAAAGATCACAGGGGCAATCGTGCAGGTGGCGGGTTCGCCATTCTGCAACGCCGCATGGATAAAATTTGTGCGCGAGTCGCCGCCGTCATATACTTTGTCAGGTTCGAGGCATTGTGTGCTGACGCATAAACCTAAGTGACGATACAGAACGGCGTACATTGTCAAAATACGATATTCTGCTTCCGAAAGATCGTCGTATTCTGGAAACTTTTCCCGATTCCGCAGTGCATTGCTCGTACCGAGGCGAACCTTATCGGTCCAATTGTTTAGAGAATGCAAACACGTGGAAATGTTTAAGTCTTCCGCACAGGGAAGGCCTTTGGCACAGCCGAGATTGATCTCGGCGAGATCCAACTGGGCGAGTTCCTCGTCTGTCAGCGAGAGCCATTTATCATACAGATTCATTTTGTCCCTGCCTTCTCGTCCGATGAAAGAGAAGATTCAGCGAAGTTGAATCGAAGGGGGATTTTTTAGATGTGAACGCCGTTCTGTATAAGTGCGGAAATTCGGTTTGTCAAAAGAATTCCGCTCTTAGCCGATAAGATTACGCCATAATGCCGTTAGACTTTTTCCAGCCTACGCAGTTTGCAGGCGCGGACAAGAGCAATAACGGGTTGCGATCTACCTACTCAAAGCAGTGGCATGGCACGTTAAATCATCGAATGTACTCGCTTGCGCAGAGCCTGCGCGTCGCGGCTAACCGGTTAGCTGAGTTTCGCCGCGGCGGCGCGCACGTGCTTCAACCCGACTTCCAGATCGGAGAGCGGGTTTTCGGGGTTTTCTTCGTATTCGATCGCAAGGATGTATTCGTATTTCAGCGCCTGCAATGATTTGAGGCAGCCGAGGATGTCCAGGTCCCCTTCCCCGATGATTGTGAACTGCTTTTCCTTCTTGCCGGCTTTCTCGATGTTCTTCACGTCCTTGAGATGGACGCTGAAGACGCGCTTGCCGAATTTGTCGATGGCGGCGACGGGGCTTTCATCGCTGCGGAGGTAATGGCCCGTGTCGACGCAGGCCCCGATTTTCGGATGGCGGTCCTTGATCATGTCCCACACGTCGGTGATTTTGTCGTAGCGGTGGCCGGGGCCGTGATTGTGAATCGCGATGGCCACATCGTACTCGGCGACCAGTTTATCGAGCAGGTCGAATGTCGCCGTGTCCTTCGCCGGGTCGGCACTGAGGGCTTTCAGCCCCATCCCTTTGGCGAACTCGAACATCTCGCGGGCTTTCGATTCGTTGGCATCGAAACCGAGCACGCCGTAGGAGAGCATCGTCACGCCGGCATCGTCCAGCAGTTTCTTCTGCTCGGCGATGTGTTTGGGGACCACACTCATCGGCACATGCCCGGAGAAGCCCTCCCAGTATTTGAGACCGAGAGTCTTCGTTTGAGCTAATGCCTGATCAACCTTGAATGCCCGGAGTGAGTAACTCTGAATGCCCATTTTGAACCCGGCATACGGATCGGCATCGGCGGCGTAAGACGGCCCTGCGAGCAAGGCTCCGGCGGTTCCGACGGCGGTTGCACGCAGAAAATCACGGCGGTTAAGTCCAGGCAGCATGTTCATGGCAGGCGCTTCCATTGAGTTCGAGGTCTACAAATCAAGCCGAGGCAGTGTCGCGAAATACGAGATTGCCGCAAAAAGTCGCAAAAATCGCAAAAGGGAAAGCAGTCATAACCCAGTCATGAGGTTTTCATTATGCGTTTTTTGCGCCTCTTTGCGGCAAAAAATCTTCTGTCAACCGGCCAAAAACTGTTCGATACGATCCAAGCCGGCTTCGAGGGTTTTCAAATCGGTGGCGAAGGACAATCGCACATAGCCCGGCGCGCCGAAAGCATCGCCTGTTACTAACGCCACATGGTTCTGTTCAAGCAGAGCTGTGCAGAATTCGGTTGCGTTGTGCACCACCTTTCCGCCGGCGAGCGGCTTGCCGAATTTGGAGGAGACATTGAAGAAGGCGTAGAACGCGCCGCCCGGTTGGGCGAATGTCAGCCCGAATTTTGGTCGCATGGCTTCGAGGCGGCCCATCACGTAGTCGCGGCGTTTTTCAAATTCAACGCGCATCGCCTCGACGCTGTCTTGCGGACCGTTGAGAGCGGCAATCGCCGCATATTGGCTAATGCTGCACGGATTGGATGTCTCCTGGCTTTGGAGATTGTCCATCGCCGTGGTGATCTCCGGCGAGGCGATCGTCCAGCCGATGCGCCAGCCGGTCATCGCATAGGCTTTGCTCACGCCGCTGACAAGAATGGTGCGGGCGGCGACTTCCGGACCAAAGCTGGCGAAGCACTTGAACTGGGATGTGCCGTAAATCAACTTCTCGTAAATCTCGTCCGACAGGACGAGGATGTCTTTCTTCACGGCGACATCGGCGATTTCCTGCAATTGTGCCGGGGTGTACGCGGCCCCGGTCGGGTTGCAAGGATTATTGAGCATCAGCAGGCGTGTTTTCGGGGTGATGGCCGCGGCGAATTGTTCGCCGGAGAGAATGAATCCACTGGCTTCGGTGGTCTCGATCAAGATCGGCGTCGCACCGGTGAGTTCGACCAGCGCGCTGTAGCTGACCCAATACGGAGCCGGGATGAGGACTTCATCGCCCGGGCCGCACAACGCGGTGATGACGTTATGAATGGAATGCTTGGCACCGTTGGAGATGAGGACCTGGTTGGGGGCGAATGTCAGGCCGTAATCGCGTTGATACAGATCGCAGACGGCCTTCTTCAATTCGGGGATGCCACCCGACGGAGTGTAATGGGTATGGCCGGCTTTCATCGCGGCGACGGCGGCGTCGCAGATGTGTTGCGGCGTGGTGAAATCCGGCTCGCCGAGGGTGAAATCATAAACTTTCACCCCCTGGGCTTTCAGAGCTTTCGCCTTCCCGGCGGCGGCGATGGTGGCGGAGGGCTTGAGCGTTTGCACGGCGGGCGAGAAGCGGGCGGTCGGCATGGAGCTTTCTTTCGAGCGGTCGGAACAGTCACGAACGCTCGATTGTTCTCGCACACGTCGCGACCGTCAAGGCAGACGGCTCGGTTCAGGTCATGCAGCGGAACGGCCGGGACTCACACTTTGCCGAAAAGCCGGTCGCGCAGCGGACGATATGTCCCGGCTCGCGGTTGCGAGTCCTCGCACAGCAGATTGAAACGTTCCGGCTGCATGAACAGGCTCGCGGGGGAAGCCAGCCCGCATTCCCGGGCGGCGTCGACCAAAATGCTGATCTCTTGTCGATCGAGCCGATGCGTTGCGCAGAGTTGATCGAACAGCGAGCGTTGCTCCACGATGGGTTCGCCGGTGGAACGACGTATGCGGTCCCAGAGAAATAATGTCGTCCAAATCGCTCCGATCACCACGGCGAACAACGCGAAGATGATGATCTCGCGCGATGATGTCGGGCGGCTCAGATAGCGCGCGGCGGCTTGCAGATGATCGCTGCTGATCGCAAGTGTTGTCAGAAGATGTGGCATCGTCCCATTCCCGCCCGGGATTACATCACGAGCAACTGGTCGATTTCGTTGGCAGAACGCTGTTCCCAACGCGAGATGGTCTTGATGGCCGCGTCACGCACGCGGGGATGAGCGTCTTGAGCCAATTGGTCGAGCACGGTGAGAACCTCGGGGGCCGGCACGAATTCGAGCACTTCCGCCAGTGTGCGGCGAAGCATGAAGTCTTCGTCGTCGGCTAATGTCAGCAATGAGGCACGCAACCAGGGCTGAAAGCCGAATTTGACGACGGCTTTAGCCGCTCGGATTCGTTTCGGACGAATCGCGTGCAGGAGTTCTCGCTCCAGTTTCTGGCTCACCTGTTCATCGATCTTGCGGACGATCTCACCGACACGTAAAGCCGTCGCTGCATCCAACGCGTCCATCAATCCCAGAATGCGTTCGAGGTTGAAGTCAGAGAGTTCCGCACGGGCTGCGGCGCGCACTCCAGCCGATGGGCTGTCGAGCCGTTGGACGAGCAGGCCGAAGGCTTCCGGCACCGCATGCTGGCGGAGTTGTGTGACGGCCCAGGCTTGAACGGTTTCGTCCTCGGCATCCAAGCTATCCACCAGCACATGCTGAATTGTGTTTTCATCCAGCAAGGCCGCGCGTTCCGCGGCGGCCATGCGGCCTGCCGGTCCGCCGTGATGCAGTAACCATTCCTGCACTTGGGCCTTTTGCTCGACAGGTACTTTCGTCATGAAGACTAGTGTGAGTAGCGCCGGTTGCAGCGCGGGGGGAATCAATGCGAAGAGATGCTCAGAAATATCAATCCAGTCCAGGTGTTCGATTTGCTTGAGATTCTGCTCAAACATCACACCTGATTTTGTCGAAATCGCGCGCAGCAGTTCGCAGAGAAACTCCATATCGGCGCGGATTTTCACCGCTTCAAACGCCTTGGGGTGCGGATAGCTCTGCTTCAAGGAGTCGATCACCTGGCGCATGATCTTGGGATGCGGGCTGGTCATCAGCAATCTACCAGCGCGATCACGGCAGTCGGGAGATGCTTGCCAGAGTGTTTTCTTGACCGTGGTATGCGTCGATGGTCCGAGAATGAGAATGCTTTCAACCACGACATCTTTAATCAGGACCGACTCGAACTTCGCCAGCGCCTGATCCAGATGGACGAGTGCCCGATCGCGCCGCGCGACCACGGCATTGCGGACCGAATCCGTCACGGAGGTGGCGCGAAAGTCTTCTTCAATCAGGCTGACGAGATTTCTTAAACAGTCGGCCACGGCATCGATCTCGGGCAGATCGTCGCGGCATAATAGTTGTATCAACTGCGGAATTTGTTCCGCGGCATGCACGGCCAGCACACCATCAAGTGCTTCCAGACGCTGTTCTGTCGAGCCTTGAACGAGGCTTTGCTTGAGCATCGAGTCAAACTTTTCCGAGCGGGCATGTAGGGCCTGGCGGAACGCCGGCGACCGCTGCCCGATTCTGCGCAGAATTTCCCGTTGGCCCGGCATGCCGTGGGAATCGAGCAGTGCCAGCCCACAGCCGAGCGAGATCGACTCGTATGACGACTCCATGCCTTCGACCAGCAGCTCAATCGCCTCGGGCGATGTGGTACCGGTCAGCGCATCGAGCGTGGTAGCGAACGGTCCCTGCACGAACAACCTCGATGCGGGCGATGACCAAACGAATAAATCAAGCTGTCATCTAATTATCGAATCGGTGCCTGCCGGTCATGACTTTCCCGCCAGCGGGTGTTACGACCGTTACGAACTTTTCGTCCGCGACGGTCAGACCATTTATTAGGCCGTCATTCCGCTTGATAGGGCGGCAAACTGTGACGGTTGTATGCGTTGTAGCGGCGCGCATTGCCTGCTGAATGTCGCAGTCTCAGCATGCAGGTATCGCTTCAATCATTCCCTTGGCAGGACTTCAGAAAATCGAATGATTGCTGGAGGCGTTCGGGGGCTTCATGGCTGTGACGGCTGAGTTCCACATGCACGCCCCCTTCAAAACCGATCTCCCGCAGCGCCGCGAGGACTGGCGGAAAGTCGATTGTCCCCTCTCCGAACGGTAGGTGGTCATGCACGCCGTGGAGCATATCCTCGATATGGATATTCACGAGCCAGTCTTTCCACCGCCTCAGGATGACGGGAATCGGCTCTGTTTCGACGCAATGGACATGCCCGATATCAATCGTCAGGCCCATTTCCAAGCCTGTGCCGAATTTAATCAAATCCGAAAAGTCGGACATCGACTCGACCAGCATCCCCGGTTCGGGTTCGAAGGCGAGCGGAACTTGCCGGCGTTGGGCATGCAGCATGACTTTCCGGCAACCGGCCGACAGACGTTGCAGCGCGGCGTCGCGTGAAATCGGTTCGCGGAGAATGCCCGACCAAAACGATACGCCGTCAGAACCGAGTTCCGCTGCCATATCGATGCACTGACACAGAAAATTGATGCGGACCTCGCGTTCCGCTGTCGACGGACTCAGCAGCGTTGGTTCGTGCTTGCGTCGAGGGTTGAGCAGAAATCGAGCGCCGGTCTCAATGACGGACGATAGACCCAATTGCTCGAGCTTCTTTCGAATGCGGTTGAGGTCGAACGCCAGTGAATTGGCAAATGGGTTCAGGCAGTGATGATCGACTGTGATCGCCACGGATTGATAGCCGACCTCGGCAATCAATTCCAACGCCTGCTCCCAGCGATGATGCGCCAATCCATTCGTGTTGTAGCCGAGTTTGTACATGGATCAGCCGCTGCCGGTGTCGACCTGGTGAGCCGTGAAAACTCGCGACTCGCCGAAAGAGATCTGCATGACTGTCGACGATTACTTCTTCTCTGGCGGCGGCAGCGACTTGATGAAGGCCAGCACATCGGCGATCTGCTGTTTGCTCAAGTCCTTCTCCAAACCTTCCGGCATCAGCGATTGTCCGCTGGAGGCCAATGCTTCCAACAGGTCGCGCTGAATCAAATCTTCTTTGGCCTCGGCTCGTTTCAACGTCACGCTGGCGGCATTCTCCGCGGCAACGATCCCAGTGAAGACTTTGCCGTCCACAGTTTGTGCCGTGTAGTTGATAAACGCCGGCTGCGCCTCGCGATTCGGGTCCATGAGCGCGATCAGCAGATCATCCGGGGATTTGTTTTGCGTGGACGCGAGATCCGGACCGACGGCATGCCCTTCACTGCCGGCGCGATGGCAGACCGAGCACGTCTTCGCATAGACGAGTTTGCCCCGTGCCGCATCGGCTTCCAAAGTTAATGCCGCTTGATAGTCCTCAACAATTTTCTTGCGATTGCCCGTGGCGACATCCAGCACGCCGCGCGCCGCGGTACGGACTTTCTCTTGCGGATGATTCACCAGAAGTTGCTTTTTGTCGCGTTCGATTTCGGACGCCTTCACATCACCGGCCGTCAACGCCGCCAGCAACTTTGTCGCGCCGATTTCGGACTGTACCAAGGTGTCAACGACATCCCGGCGGACTGCCGGTCCAAAGCCGCGCCAATTGGCCAACAGAACCTCGGAGACCTGCTGCGGCGGATGGGCGGCCAGCGATTTCACGGCCGCTTGTTGCAAGGCCGGCGGTGTCTGGGGCGTGAAGAGTTCCGGCAGCGTCGTCAGCGCGGTCTGGTCGTCGGCATAGGCCAGCATTGCCGCGCCAATTTCCGGGCCGCCAAAACCATGATCGGTGCCGAGCGTTTCTTCCGCAATTGCCGCGAAGAAAGCCTGCAACTGTGCCCGCGAATCGGGATTGAACTGGGCATCCGCGGCTATCGCCGTCAACGATTGTCCACGGCGACTCAGACCATTTCCCAGTGATGACAAGAATCGGACTTGCCGTGGCTTGTTCTGATCTTGTGCTAATACAGCTGTAATCAACGGAATCGTTGCCGTGGTCTCATTCTGCGCGGCGACCTGTTGCAAGAGTTCCACGAGAATCGGTAGCGATTTGTCGTCAGCCGTAGTCAGCAGATCGGCCGCGATCGTCGCGGCTTGGCGATGTACCGACGACAGCCATGCTGTGCGAATGACCGGGTCGACGGCGGCTTGTGGCGTCATTTTTTTGAGTCCGGCCAACGCTTCAGGAGTCGAAAGCTGGCCGAGCGAAAATGCCAACTGCCAGCGGACACGCAGTTCCGGATCGTCCACGAGTGCAATCATGGCTTCCAAAACATTTGAATTCTGATCAGCCAGCGACTCGGCCAATCGCAGGCTGTGTTCGCGGACATGGGCATCGGTGTGTTTCAAGCCGACAAGGACATCCGCCGGCGTTAATGCTGACAGTCCGTCGAGGTCGTACAGTGCCAGTACGATGGCGACAGGTTTCGCCGTCGATGAGAGCAGCGAGCGCAACGGTTCAATCGCCGATTGATCCTGGCGTTCCCACAACAACCGATGGGCCGTATCGCGTGCCCAGCCATCTGGCGAGTTCAACGCAGCCACGAGTTCCGCCGTCGTAGCCGCACCGAGGTTAGGTGTCTTTGGCCGTTTCCAGTTTGGCGGAGTCAGGCGATAGATGCGGCCGCGGTCGTTGCCGCTTTCGAGATCGAGAAACGCTTTGATATCTTCTGGAATCGACGCGGGGTGCTCGATGGTTTCGCGACACATATCGAGGATGTAAAGCGTGCCGTCAGGAGCATTCACAAAATTCGCCGGGCGGAACCAGTTATCGTTGGATGTGAGGAACTCAACGTCTGGCTCAGTTCGTTCCGCGATGAAACTGATGCCATCGGGGGTGACCTTTTTTCGATGCACAAGGTTCGCACCGACATCGCCGATAAAGGCGTTACCGTAATATTCGGGAGGATAAGCACCGCCGCGGTAGAACGTCACACCGGTGGCCGAGGTGAAATACCCGGCTGCGACCTGTTCCGATTTGGCCGCGCTTTTGACGAAGTTCGGGTCAGCGACACGGCGAGCCGTGCGGACCACACGCCACGGTTCCGGACCACTGGCACGATAGACGATCGCCGCCGCCCCTTCTTTGGCAATCGACCGACGGATGCCGGGATCGGTTAACTGGGGATTGCGGTCGAGGTAATGCAGCGGCCAGACGATGTGTTCGATGTGGTTGCTGTTGTTACAAACGAATCGCTCACCGAAATCATCGACGCCGTGGCCAAATTGGTCACCGCCGGAACGCAGCTCGAATTTCATGGTTTTGGGATTGAAGCGGATATCGCGGCGGCCGGGGGTGAACAGCGTTTCGCCGTTGCGTTGGAATTCGCCGCCGACAAGCCCGGAGACAAAGTAAATCTGATGTTCGAGGCCCCATTCCAGTCCATTGGCGAGACCTTGCACGTTCTGGTTGTTGAACCCCGAGAGAACAATCTCGCGGACCTCGGCGACGCCGTCGCCATCGGTATCCTTGAGATACCACAGATTCGGAATCGAGATCACAAAGACGCCGCCGTCGTAACAGCAGACCGATTGCGGCCAGCGAAGTTTGTCGGCGAAAATGGTGCTGTGATCCATCTTGCCGTCGTCGTCGCGGTCTTCGAGCAGGCGAATACGGCCCCAGGTTTCCGATTCGCGGTCTTTGTACTTTTGCGGTCGCTGTTCCGGCAGGAAGGGGTAATCATGCATTTCGACAACATACATGCGGCCGCGCTCGTCGAATGCCACGTCAATGGGGTCGGTGACATCTGGTTCTGCGGCGACAACTTCCAGATGAAACCCATTCTGAACCGTGATCGCCTGCAGGGCTTCGTCCAGTGTTTTCGCAGCGATTCGAGGTAGTAGTTTCTCCAACGGTTTTTCGTCCGGAAGTTTTCCCTGAGCTTGGATGCTACCGGCAAACATCGTCGCGATGACGCACAATTCAACTGTCGTGGTAATCACTTTCGTCAGACTTGATTCCCTACACCGCATCGGTTCATTCCTTGCTGGAATACATTCTTTGCAAAGTCGCAGCATGCTGCGACTGAAGTCCCGCGCGGCGCACGAAACGATTTCTTTGACACATCATGATAACGCGACAGAATTTCAAACGGTATCAAACGCGACTTGCTCTGCCGGAAAGACGGGGCCTTCCACGCAGACGCGGCGATAATCCCAGGTTCCATCGTCTTGCCGAATCGGTGTCACGCAGCTGAAACACGCCCCGAAGCCGCAGGCCATCGGTGTTTCCAGCGATAGCCAGCAGGGAATTGTGGACGCCTCGGCAACCTTCACCGTGGCACGCATCATCGGTTCAGGGCCACAACAGTAAATGCGGTCCGGCGGGTGGGGTTCGTTGATCAGTTGCTGCAAGAGCTGTGTCACGAATCCGTGATGACCATGAGTACCGTCATCGGTCGCGATCCGGACATCGATCCCCTCGGCCTGAAACTCGTCCACGCCTGCCAGATACTCGATATTCCGCACGCCGTAGCAGAGTGTGATGCGTGAGGGAAACTCGCTGAGGTTGCGCGGCGGTTGCCCATATTTTCTGCGACGCAGCGCTTCACGGATCACCGCCAGAAATGGCGTTTGTCCGATGCCGCCGGCGACGAGCGCCAGATGCCCGTTTACCGGCGGGGGAAACCCGTTGCCGAGCGGTCCCCAGATTTCCGCCGTGTCGCCTGCCGTCAGTTGCGACAGTAAAGTTGTCATCTTGCCGACGACGACATAACTGAAGTCGATTCCCTGCGGTTCACCGGCGTCATTCGTCCAGATGTCATACAGCGCGAACGGTCGGCCGAGCAGTGGGTCCGATCGGCCGCCGGCGCGAATCATGAAAAACTGCCCCGGCAAAATTCGCCGAGCGATATCGGGGCAAGCCAGCCGCATCCGCCAGGCGTTGCGCGCCATCAGCACGTTTTCGACTATCGTCACGGTGACGGCCTGGGCCGTGGCGACCAATCCGGGCAACTCCGACAGCCAAGCCTGTGTAGCCGGTCCGCCACATGTCTCAACCATTACGTTTACCCCGTGATGCGGAGGGGGGCCGGCGATGAGAGACGGTTTTCGCGGGCCGGGCTTTTGTTCCCTTCGCTACGAACCGTTTCGTCGAGTCCTTGGGGGCCGCCGGCGTTTTCGCTGCCATGCGGCGCGCGAGTGGACCCTTGCCGGGCGTGGCTCGCTCTCCCGCGCCGCTGGTCTTAGCCGCTGGTCTCGCAGGCGGCTTTGCCGTGCTGCTAGCTCGTCCGGAAGAGGGTTTTCTGTTCGCGCCGCTTTTCCCGCGCGTTGAGACTTGCCCGGCCGAGCGTTTGCCATCGGCGAAGGCCTTCAGCGCTTTGACTTCCGTTGGCGAGAGTTCGCGAAATGCGCCGGGCGGCAGATCTGACAGCACGAGCGGCCCGAAGGCCACCCGCATCAGCGCCATCACTTTATGACCGACACGAGCCAGCAACCGGCGAATTTCCCGGTTGTGCCCTTCGGTCAGCGTGACTTCCAGCACCGAACTTTGTCCCTTCGCGGAAATCCGGCGGACATCGT
>Ga0335397_10004106_pt1 | contig 19299 bp, 16 predicted proteins | sample MAT04_FD_205740 | JGI IMG/M metagenome (GOLD analysis project Ga0335397, IMG submission 205740) | Freshwater microbial communities from Lake Fryxell liftoff mats and glacier meltwater in Antarctica - MAT-04 (spades assembly) (version 2) ... | reverse complement strand
CAAGGACATGTGGCGAATGATCATGTTCTACCTCCAAGGCTGGGCTGACGATGACGAACTCGACGCCGCCATCGCCAAGGCCCGAGAGCAACAAACGAGCCGAACAGGATAGGGTTTATCCCCGTGGCTCGCCAGGTATCACTTCAACACCCGCACCGTGACCTTCGATGGGTGTGCGGCGTCACGGTAGACGCGGTGCGTCTGTTTCTTGAAGGCGCTCTCGTCGCACTTGTAGATGTCGCAGAAGGTCTGCGGGTTGCGGTCCACGAGCGGGAACCACGTCGATTGCACCTGCACCATGAGCCGGTGCCCCGGCCGGAACGTGTGGAGCGTGTCGGGCATCGTGAACTTGATCTTCGTGATCTCACCCGGCTTGAACGGCTCCGGCTTCTCGAACGAGTTGCGGAACTTGCCCCGGAACGGCTCGCCGCGCACGAGTTGCTGGTAGCCGCCCATCTTCACGCCGGTCGGGTTTGGCACGAGGTCGGGGAAGTCGTCGGGGTAGACGTCAATGAGCTTCACCACCCAGTCGGCATCGGTGCCGCTCGTGGAGACGAACAGTTCCACGTCGATCGGGCCGCCGACGGTGAGATCCTCGGTAAGCGGGCCGGTCTGGTAGACGAGTACGTCGGGCCGCGTGGCCGCGAATCGCTGGTCGCCCGTCATGTACTCCTGGGCCATGCCGATGACCGTCTTGTTGATGTAGGGCACTGGCTTCGCGGGGTCGGAAGTAAACTCATCGAACGCCGGCGGTACCGGCAGGTCGTGCGCCCGCCAGTGGGTGAGCCCGTCGGGGAGTAGGTATAGCGGACGCGGTTCCGTCGCCTTTGGTGGCCACGCATCGAAGCGACGCCAGACGTTCGTGCCGGTCTCGAAGACCCACGCTTTCGGAACCTTGTTCTCGCCCTTCCCCTTCAGGTGAAACTCGAAGAACGGGAACTCGATCTTCTCTCGGTAGAACTCGCCGGTCTTCGAATTGAACAGCACATCGCCGAGTTTGTCGCCGTCCTGATTGCTCCAGCCGCCGTGAACCCACGGCCCCATCACGAGGTGATTGTGCGCCGGCGGGGTGTTCGCCTCCGCAGCCTTGAAGGTTTCGAGCGCTCCGAACAGGTTCTCGGCGTCGAACCAGCCGCCGACGGTCAGCACGGCCGGCTTGATGTTCTTGACGTGCTGCCGCATGTTGCGGACCTTCCAGAAGTCGTCGTAGTTCGGGTGCTCGAACACTTCCTTCCAGAAGCCGATCTCGCCCTTGTGGTACTTCAGGTCGGCGTTCTTGAGCGGCCCCATTTCGAGGAAGAACTTGTAACCATCCGGGGTGCCGTGCTCGAACGGCAGGTAAGGATACTTCGTCGTCGGCTCGGGGCGTGGCTTGCCGAACCGTGGCATGAAGTTAAAGACGTGCGGCAGGAACAGCGCGCCGTTGTGGTGCCAGTCGTCGCCGATGTACCAGTCCATGACCGGGGCCTGCGGGCTTGATGCTTTCAGCGCCGGGTGCGCATCGACCATCCCCGCGACGGTGTAGAACCCCGGGTACGAAATGCCCGTCTGCCCGACCTTCCCGTTGTGGCCCTTCACGTTCTTGAGCAGCCATTCGATGGTGTCGTAGGTGTCGCTGCTCTCGTCGATCTCCTTCCCTTTCTTGGCGACGTTGTGCGGTCGCACATTCACGTACTCGCCTTCCGACGACCACCGCCCGCGAACATCCTGATTGACGAAGATGTAGCCGCTTTTCGTGTAGCGGTCGCCGGGACGCAATGAGTCGGGGTACTTATCGACGCCATACGGAGCGCAGCTATATGGCGTGCGAATCAGCATGATCGGGTAGGTCTTCGAGTCGTCTTTCGGCACGAACACGTTGGTGAACAGCCGCACGCCGTCGCGCATGGGGATGAGGTATTCGTACTTCGTGTAGTTCGCCTTGATGTAGTCGCGAAGCTCGGCGGCCTCTTCAGCCTTGGAGAGCCGTTGCGGGGGTGGCGTCTGTGCGAGCGCGGGGGCTGGCGAGATGAGTAATGCGAGGAGGAGTAACCAACGGGACATGAGGGCACCTGTGGCAGGTCAGGGGGTGAAGGGCATCACGCCGACAGAAACAGCGGCGCGGGTGAGGTTGGCATTGGTAGTGGCGAGCGGCAAGTTTTGCCGAAGAGCGAGTTCGAGGTACGCGGCATCGGAAACCGAGAGGGAATGCGTGCGAGCAAGCGGCAGGATGTGGCTCCAGGCACGAGCAGACATCGCGCCGTCGATTGAAAACTGGAAACTATGCAAGCCCCCCAGGAAATAGTCGACCTGCGCTCGCGTCCCCGCGCCACGCAGTTCCGCCGCGAGGAACGCCTCGGCAATCTGACATGACCAACACGTCGGGACGGCGGGTACGGTCAAAGGCATCCGACACAGCACGGCCGTCGTGTACATGGTCGCAGGTCCGAGGAACGACCACGCGAGAGCAACCGATGGATGGAGAATGAATTTGGCCGGGCTCCGCGCGATGGGAAGCCAAATCGCAATGGGAGTCATTTCCGCACCTGATATTTCGCCAGATATTCATCCATACCCATTCCCTCGGGTGGAGGGACAGGAGCATCGGTCCGCAATCCTGACCACTCCCGAACGATCGCTTTGCGTTTCTCCAGGAGAGCGGCTTCTTCTTCCGGGGTCGGTGGCATCGGTGGTGGTGCGGTAAGTGATGCGACCCATCTTCCGCACTCCGCGATCACCACTTGGTGGCCCAAGGCAATGCGGCCGATCAACTCAGGTAAACGTGCGTGTGCCTCGCTCATGCTCACGATAATCGGTTGCATGTCTTCCTCCTTGCGGTCAGGCTGGGTTCGCCTTCAGGAATGTATCTATCTCATTCGCTTCGGTCGGCGTCAATTGCCAATCGGCAGCGCCGACAAGCTCCTTCAGTTGGCCCGGTTTGCGGGCACCCACGATCGCGGCAGTGACAGCGGGGTGTCGCAGCACCCACGCGATGGCCGTTTCGCCGGGCGTGTGGCCGTGCTTCGCACCGATCGTGCGGAGCAACTCCACGAGGTTCAGGTTCCGCGTCAACAGCGGTTCCTGGTAGTGCTTGTTCTTCTCCTTGCGCCAGTCGTCGGCCGGCATCGCGTTGATGCGCTCGCGGGTCATTGCGCCAGTGAGCAACCCCGACGCCATCGGAGAGTAGGCGATCACGCCGATGTTGTGCTCCTGGCAATGCGGCAGAATGCTCTCTTCCACCTCGGGGCGAATCATCGAGTACGGCGGTTGCAGCGACGTGATCGGCCCATACTTCGAGACGCGGGCCATCTGCTCGGCCGAGAAGTTCGACACACCCGCCCAGCGAATCTTCCCTTCTTCCTTGAGCTTCAGCACGGCTTGCCAGCCTTCCTCGATGTCCTCGTCGGGTTCGGGCCAGTGGATCTGGTACAGGTCGATCACATCGACTTTCAGCCGCTCCAAGCTCGCTTCGCACTCGCGGCGAATGCTGTCGGCCTTCAGTGACTTGCCGATCTGGCGATTCTCGTCCCAGATCCGGGCGCATTTCGTGAACACATATGGCCGCTTCGTCACCCCTTCGAGTGCCTTGGCGACCACTTCTTCGGAGTGACCAAGCCCATACACGGCTGCGGTGTCGATCCAGTTGATGCCGAGGTCGATTGCCTCGCGGATCGTTGCCACGGAATCGGCGTCGTCCTGCGAACCCCAGCCGAACGCCCAGCCGCCGCCACCGATGGCCCACGCACCGAAACCGATGCGGGTGATGTGCAGATCCGAGTTGCCGAGTTGTCGCGTTTGCATGTGCTACTCATTGAGCGGTGGGCTTGCCCACCGTGTTCATTAGTGTGGGCGGTGGGCAAGCCCACCGCTAAATGTGTTCCTATGCAACCCATCGTACTGATCAACGCGGTCGGGCTCACTCCCCGACTTCTGGAACATGCTCCGCGACTCAAGGCCATCGCCGCGGCCGGCTGGGTCGCGAACATGCCGGAGGTGATGCCGGCGGTCACATGCACGGCACAGGCCACGATCCTGACCGGCGAGTTGCCGAGCAAGCACGGCGTCGTCGCGAACGGCTGGCTGTTCCGCGACACGAACGAGGTGCGGTTCTGGCAGCAGTGCAACCGGCTAATCCAGGCCGAGCCGCTGTATGTCACCGCCCGAAAGCGTGCGAAGGAACGCGGGCTGCCGTTCACGAGTGCCAAGCTGTTCTGGTGGTTCAATCAGGGCGCGGCCGTCGATATCAGCGTGACGCCGAAGCCACACTACGCAGCGAACGGGAACAAGGCGTTCGGCATCACCGGCGACCCGCAGCAACTCTCGGTGGATCTCGTCGCGAAGTTCGGAGCGTTCCCATTCCCGGCGTTCTGGGGGCCGATGGCCGGCGTGAAGAGTACGCAATGGATCGCGACTGCTGCCGCCGAAGTTGTGGGTTCACGGAAGCCAACAATCTCGCTCGTGTACCTGCCGCACCTCGACTACGAGCCGCAGCGGTTCGGGCCGAAGGGCTGCGACATGGTGCGGTGCGTGAAGGAACTCGACGATGCTTGTGCGCCGCTTCTCGATGCCGCGAAGGCAGCGGGCGCTCAGGTGTGGGTTGTCAGCGAGTACGGGCACTGCGATGTGACGCGGCCGGTGTATCTGAATCGCGTCCTGAGAAGCGCCGGGCTTCTCGAAGTGCGGCACGGGCCGTTCGGCGAGCAACTCGACCTGTACGATTCGCGGGCGTTCGCGGTCGTCGATCACCAACTTGCCCACGTTTACGTTCGCGATGCGGAAGATGTACCGCGTGTGCGGGATTTGCTGGGGCCGGTGCCCGGCGTGGCGAAGGTGTTGGTCGGCGAGGAACGCGCCACGATCGGCCTCGACCACGAACGGAGCGGCGAGATTGTGCTGCTGTCGCAACCGGATGCGTGGTTCGCGTATCCGTTCTGGCTCGATGATCGCGTTGCCCCGGATTACGCCCGTGCCGTGGCCATTCACGCGAAGCCGGGGTTCGATCCGTGCGAGTTGTTCTTCGATCCGCGGTTGACGTTTCCGAAGCTCCACGCGGCCCGGCGGCTCATCCAGAAGAAGCTCGGCTTCCGCATGACGATGGACGTGGTTCCGTTGGATGCAACGATTGTGCGGGGGAGTCATGGCCTCGCTGCAACCGACCCGATTGATCGCCCCATCCTGATTGGTCATGGCCCGAACCCCGGGGCGAGTGTTCCCATGACTGCCGTGAAGGAAATGCTACTCACCGCGATGGGGCTAGCCGATTGATCCTGGGACCGCGGGCATCCTGCCCGCCTCTTGGAAGCGTGAGGCGAGGCATTGCGAGCCCACCATTACCCACAAGCCAAGAGCGGGCAAGATGCCCGCGGTCCCAGGAAAAAAGGAGTCGCCATGTCTCGCATTGCGTTCACGCTTTTCGCGCTCGTCTTCACGGGCGGTATCGCCTCGGCCCAAAGCCCCGCGATCGGGCAACTGCCGCTCCCCGGCGACCTCTACGGCTACTCGCCGCTGGTCCCCACCATCGACCCGTTCCCGTCGCGATCAACGGGGTACGCTCCGTCGATGTTCGGCCCGAACGGCGGCAGGCGGATGTACTACCCATCTGTGACACGCCTCTCAGCACCGATTCCGGTTGCTCAAGGCGCTGTGGTCGGACCGAATGAACCCACGATTATCATCGGTTCGGTGGAATCGGCCATGCCGGCACGGGGTTTCCGCAGATTCGGGCGGTGACGATTCGATTCCGCTGCTGCAACTTTATGCTCGCGCTTCCGCGTGATAGGATACACCGCAGTTACAGCGGAGGCGGATCATGACCGTTGAAGGAACTGTGGTGAATGGGATGGTGGTGCTGGACACCGGAGCTTCACTACCAGAAGGGTCACGGGTCAGAGTCGCCCTCAGCGATGACGACGATCTTGCTGTCGAGTTACCGCACGCGACCGAGACCTATCAGGAACACCTGGCAATCCTCCGCCAGTCGATTACAGACGCCAAGGCCGGGGTCGGCGGTATGACCCTGGCGGAGGCTATGTCCGCACTCGACGCCGAACTTCGGCGTCTGGCGGATGAGGTGAGGAAGTAGCGGTGGCGCGAACCGTCTCGGTGCAACGCCGGGCAACCGCCGATCAGGTGGCGGTCGTCAGGTCAATCGCTCGACACATCTCATTGGCTGCAGCCGTTCGCTGGCGTCAACAGATCGAAACGGTTATCAACGCCCTCGCCACAGACGCGGACCAGTGGTCCGAAGCGGATGAGGCAACGGATCTGGGCATCGACTTGCGCTGCAAGCTGTTCGGCCGCCGTCGTCATGTCTACCGCGTCCTGTTCACAATCGATGGCGAGACGGTCAACGTTCACCGCGTTCTTCACGCGGCCCAGGATCGACTGACGGCACACGACATCTAAAGCAACCCGGCTCAACCCGAGATCAGTTTCCGCAGTTCCTTGACGAACTTCGGCACGGCGACCTTCGCGTCTTCCTTCGCTTCGTATTCCAGTGCAACGTAACCGTGGAAGTTCGCATCCTTCAGGATCTTCACGACCTTCGCGAGGTCGGCGTCTTCCTTCTTGTTCCCCGGGAACACTTCCGTCTTCACCTGCGACACCACGCCATACGGGGCGATCTTCGCGATGTCGGCGTAGGGGTCGGCCGTGTGGAAGTTCCCCGTGTCGATGTTCACGCCCAGGGCCGGACTCTTCACGGGCTTCACGAGTTCGAGCAGGTGTTCCGGTGTGTCGGTGATGCCGCCGTGGTTCTCCAGTGCGAGCAGGATGCCGAGTTTCTCGGCGAGTTCGCAGCACTCGTTCATCGACGCGACGACCCGCTTCTGGGCCTCGGCCAGTGTGTCGCCCTTCTCCAGATTCCCCGCGAAGATGCGAACCGTCTTCGCACCCACCTTCGCGGCCCGCTGCGTCCAGTCCTTCACCTTCTGCACCTCGGCCTTGAGCTTCGCTTCGTCCTTGATGCAGAAGTTATTTCCGACCGGAACGCCCGAGATGGCGAGCTTCTTCTTCGCGGCGTAGTCCTTCAGCTTGTCGGCGTAGGCGTCCGTGGTTTCCGCCCAGTAGTACGACGTGAGTTCGACAGCATCCAGGGGCAACTCCGCGGCGAAGTCGATGAAGTCGAACAGCGTCATCGATGGCTTCTTGAGGTTGAGCGCGCTGTTGAAGCTATACGCACCCAGGCTCAACTTCAGATCGGGCTTGTCGCTTGGCCGCTTGATGGGGTCGATGCCGAAAGCGAGCGGCGGGTGGAAACCCGCGGTTCCCGCGAGTGCTGCGGAGGTGGCGAGGAACTGGCGGCGAGACAGCGTCGGCTTCATGGGGAAGGCTCCAGAGTAACGGGGTCGGTGCCAACAGTTTACACGCTCTCCCGCGAGACGGTATCATCTGTTCGCCCAGTTATCCCGAGCCTTGGAGATGCCATGTCCGTGTTCCGTTTCACACCGGCGTTTGCCGTCATCGCGTTTGCCATATGGGCCGCCCCCGCTTCGGCGCGATTCATGCGTGTCGATGTGGAGAATGTCCCCGTCGAGCGGATCGTGAAGAACCTGCAAGAAGCCGTGCAGAAGGATCCCAAGAACGTACAGGCCGTGCTGAACCTTGCGCGAACGCATGCGATGGCCTATTCGCTTCGTTCCGAGGAGGTTCCGGTCAACAAGAAGATGCCGGACGCCATTTGGTTCGGTTACACCCCTGCCGTCGTTCCGTTCAACACTGTGACGCCGACCGAGGACAAGGGGAAGCTCAGGGCTGCGAACACTCATCTCGAAGCGGCGATCAAACTGTATGCCAAGGCAGTTGAACTGACCCCAGATGACCAGCGAGCACAACTGGGGTACGCCTGGCTGCTGAGCCACACTGAAAAGAAAGCCGATGCCATCGCTGCGCTACGCAAGCTGCTCGACAAGGCATGGGAGAAGGAGAAGGATCTCAAGGCGCTCGGGCTTGGCGGGCACACCATCACCGGCGAGGGTGGCGGCTACCTTATCCCGTTGCTCGACGCCGAGAAGGACAAGGAGGAGATTGACGCGCTCAAGGCACGAGTTGCCAAGATGCAGGATCTCCCGCGACCGATCACGCCGATCGCGATTCCACTTCGGGCCGGGCTGGTGGCGACTGACATCGAGGACCGTTCCGCGAGCGTGGCGTTCGATGCCGACGGCACGGGCTTGCAGAAGAAGTGGACGTGGATCAACCGCGATGCCGCGTGGCTTGTTCACGATCCGAAGCGTTCGGGCAAGGTGACATCGGCGTTGCAACTGTTCGGGAACGTCACGTTCTGGCTGTTCTGGGAAACGGGGTACGATGCCCTGGCATCGCTCGACGATAACCGCGATGGGCAACTGACGGGGAGCGAACTGGAAGGCCTGTCGCTGTGGCACGATGCCAACGGCAACGGGATCTCGGAGCCTGGCGAGGTGAAGTCGCTCTCCGAACACGGCATCATTGCGATTTCGTGCACGAGCGAGCGTGACGCGAAGCACCCGGATCGGATTGCGTTCTCGAAGTCGGGCGTGACGTTCAAGGACGGCACCACGCGACCGAGCTTTGATTTGGTGCTGCACCCGGCGAAGTGAGAATGGTGTACTCGGTCAGGCTCGCGTGGAGGTTTCAGGGAAAGGTGGTTGCCCCTCACCCGCAAAGGGTCTCATGGTTTTCACCCCGAACGGGGTGGAACAACATAGCCCGGGGAGTGGTCTTCGCTTTCACTTAGAAGTGGTGGCGATAAGAAACGATGGCGTGTTCTTGCTATGTCTTTCCCTGGGACCGCGGGCATCTTGCCCGCTGCTGAAGTGTTCCAATCAGTATTGGGAACAATCACATGGCAACCGAACACCATAACTCTTGCGGGCAAGATGCCCGCGGTCCCAGGGAAAGACCTCATTACGCCACCGTTTCTTACCAAACACAAGAGAGCCTGACCGGTTACACCCAAGTGAACTTCGCGTCTCACATCCCGCGCTTCTTGATCTTCGGTGGGCCGAGCACTTCTTGCAGAACAATCGCCATGGCAAGCCCCTGACTCGAAGCGAGCAACCCCGTCAGATTCTTGGCGAAGGGCGTCTTCGCGACAGGTCGCGCACGGCTCTCGATGCGAGTTACGCGAGTCGCTGGCGCCCCCGTACCTGCCTGTGGAGCGAGTGGCGCGAGTGCCTGGACTTCCATCGGCTTCTGATCGCTCGGCATGGCCGGGAACGACTGCACGAAGCCGCCATCTCGGGTTGGCGGTGCTTCCGCCAACTCAGCCACAACTCGCGGTCGCGGACGGTCGGGCTGACGCACTGGCTGCACCACGGGCACGACAGGAGCCTGCTGCTTCTGTTGGGGCGGTGGCGCGTCCGTGGACTTCTTCCGCAGACGGTCGATCTCCGCGAGGAACCGGTCCATGTCGGAGTTCCCCTGGCGAACAACTCCGCCACCTCCACCTCCGCCTGCCCGTCGGCCAGGCGGCGGGTTCGGCACACGTGGACGAGCCGCGTTCATCTCGTTCAAGTTGCTGAACAACTTGGAGACGGCCCCGACCACGGCCGAGATAATCACGATGACGAGGATGATCCCAAGGAGGCCCATGTGAACCAGGGAGTTAGGATTAAGGGGATCAGGGAGACGGCCCAGGGAGACACGACGGTCTCCCCACGCATTCACTCACTCACCTTCACTAGCTGCGTCCTGGGGTGTTCTCGCTGCCGCCGCCGCCGGTCATCGACGCGATGTTGTTCCGCATCGACGTATCGGACATGAGGTTCTTCATGTTGTAGAAGTCCATCACGCCCAGGTTCCCCTTCTGGAACGCATCCGCGATCGCTTGCGGAACCTGTGCTTCGGCCTCGACGACCTTCGCGCGGTTCTCTTCGCAAAGGGCCCGCATTTCCTGTTCGCGAGCCACGGCGGCCGCACGACGCTTCTCGGCTTCGGCCTGAGCAACTCGCAGGTCGGCAGCGGCCTGGTCAGCCTGGAGTTTCGCGCCGATGTTCTCGCCGACTTCGATGTGCGCGATGTCGATGGAGACGATCTCGAACGCGGTCTGGGCGTCGAGGGCGTTGTGCAGCACGGTCTGCGAGATCATGCCGGGGTTCGCGAGCACTTCCTTGTGGTCATGGGCTGAACCGATGGCCTTCACGATGCCCTCGCCGACGCGGGCGATGATCGTTTCTTCGGTCGCACCACCGACGAGCCGTTCGAGCTTGGTTCGCACGGTCACGCGGGCCTTGGCGAGCAACTGAATGCCGCTGCGGCACACGGCGTCGAGGAACTGCTTGCCCTTCGCCGGGTCCGGGCAGTCGATGACCTTGGGGTTCACGCTCGTGCGGACGGCTTCGAGGATATCGCGACCCGCGAGGTCGATAGCTGCGGCCGTCTTCCACGGCAGGTCAAGCCCGGCCTTGTGGGCGGCAATGACGGCGGTCGCGGTCTTGGGGACGTTCCCGCGTGCGAGGTAGTGCGATTCCAGGTCGGGAGTCGTGACCTTCACGCCAGCTTGCACGAGGGCAATCTTCTGGCGAACGATCATGCCGTAATCGACGTTCCGCAACTTCATCCCGATCAGGCTGCCGATGCCAATGTCGGCCTTGGTGAGCAGTGCCTGAATCCACAGCCGAATGAAGCTGAAGAAGATGAAGAGGAAGACGAGGAAGATCAACACCGCGACGAGCGCCACGCCGATGAGGATGATCTGCGAGTTCTCCAGCGGTGCACCGGCACCGGTCTTATCCTTCTCGGCGGCGAGCTTTCCACCTTGGGCGAAGAGAGCGAGTGTTGTCCACATCACGGCAGTGATTCCTTTTTGGGGTGTGTTTTCGCAGCCTGCGGCGAAAACACTGTCAAGCAATTTCAACGGGTGGTCGGCACCGACTTCAATCCAGGACCAGAGGCGTTCACGCCGCCCACAGCGACACCTGGTGCGGAGGGACGCAGGTCGATTCAGCCTCAGCACCAGGTGTCGCTGTGGGCGAAAAGACCAACGACTCTGGGAACGCAATCGCGAGCAACCTCACCCGCGGCGGAACGCCGCAGGATGTTTGAGTCTCGGAAACCAACCACCCGAAGTTCCAGTGTTCCGTGCGAAGCCGCAAGCGGCTGTTCACTTGTCCAATCCAATGTCCAGGTCGAAATCATCGACCGGCGCTTTCGGTGACGGCGGAATCGCGGGCGGCACCGGCGAGACATCCAGTTTGATATTCGGCACAGGTTCCCGTTTATCACCAGGTTTCGTGCCATCCGAGCTGATATCGGACAGATCGGCTGGCGGTTCCATCTCGCGAACGAGCACCGTGGAACCCTTCACCGCAACGCAGCGAACCCATACGCCCGCGTCGATCATCACGCCTTCAGTCATCGCGTCGATTCGTCGACCATCGAACTCGACTGTACCCGCGGGCCGCATCGGCGAGACGGTCTTGCCCGTGCGATTTTTGAGCGCTTCCAACTCGGCGAGTCCGGCGACTTCGAGGGGTTGCCCGGCCGAGCCATCCAGTTCACCGCCAACGGACATTCTTCGGTATGTGGCGACGGCAACATACCCCGCAGCGGGGAATCCAACGGCCATGGCCATCACTGCGACCATGGCTTCCGTGACGGTGCCCTGCGCCAGGATGATACCCACTCCCAGAGCGAAGAACAACAAAGACGCCACAATCAGGATCCCGCCGGTCGGGAGAAGGATCTCCGCGAGCAGCATGATGACCCCGAGCGTGAACAGGATCAAGGCGATGGTCAGGTAGTCCATGTTTACGAATGCGGAGTGCGGAATTCGGAATGCGGAATTTAAGGCTCTCCGCCATTCTTATGGAGGTTTGGTATTGGTGGGGCAGGCATTCTTGCCTGCCAGTCCTCGCTTGGGCAGGCAAGAACGCCTCCCACACCAAACCACTCCACTGCGTTTCCCCAATAATAGCGGTGAGCCGGGATTAACAACCACAAGGGATCGGAGTGGGTTCGAGCGTTTTGTATTCCGCATTCCGAATTCCGCACTCCGTAATTCTGCCATCACACTTCCTTGACCACGATTCGGGTACCCTCGACCTGGATCACCTGCACGCGGGTGCCGGCCAGGATAAAGCCGCCGTCGGAGACCACATCGACGAACTTATCTCCGAATTTTACCATTCCAGCCGGGCGAAGCGGAGTGTTCGTGGTCCCGATCGCTCCGAGCAACTCGGCTGCCTCTCCCGCACCGGGGAGATTATCCGAAGGAACTCCGGTCTCGCTCGGTGTGTTAAGCACGAGCCGGTTCCCACCGGGGAGTTTCGGAAGGAATCGGGCAATGAAGAACGCCAGGAAGAACGACCCCATCATGGCGAACATGTAGATCGATACCTTCTCGCCGAGCTTGGCCCATTCACTGCCGGTCTCCGGAACGCGGTCCAGCGTCACCAGTCCCAGCCCGGCCAGCATGCACATGATGCCGAAGATCCCACACGCCCCGAACCCGGGGAGTACGAAGATCTCCACGCCGACGAGCACCAACCCCAACAGGAATAGCAGCAGCGCCAGGGAGAACGTCTGCCCGCTGAACTTGGAATGCGCCCAGAACACGAGCAGGAAGCACAGCGCCGCGAGAATGCCGGGAACCGTCAGTCCGGGCACCTTGAGTTCGAGGATCAGCCCGGTGAAGCCGATGACCACGAGCAGAACGGTGACCACCGGATTGCGGAGGAAGTCGGCGAACTTGTCGAGCCAGCCAGGATCGGGGCTTTTCGCGTCGGGCCAGCCATACGCATTCGTCACCGCTTTCACGTCGCTTCCATCAACACTGGCGCGGGCAACGCCGTACTCGACGGCCGCAGTCGTCTTGAGCTTGAGCAGTTGCCCCTTGGGCTTGACGACCTTGTCCTCGACCCAATCCGCCTTGTTCTTCTCGAACTCGTCGCGGGTCATGAACTTCCGCTGGTTCGCGAGGTTGTTCGCGACCGGCTTCACGCGCAGGATTTCGATGTCGCGGTTGAACATGCCGTCGATGAGGATGCCGGGGTAGCCCTGCTTCTCGGCGAGATCGCGAATGCTACTCAGCATCGCCTCGATGTCGGCCTGTCGCGTTGCTTTGAGATAGGCGGAGAAGTCGCCGATCTCCGCTTCCTTGATGTCTCCCAGATCATCAGGTTTAGCCTTGGCCATCACGATCTCGGAGCACCCGAGCGCGACGACAGTGCCACCGCCCGAAGCGGCCTCGGTGATGAAGGCGATAATCTTGATCTTGTCGTCGCCGGTCTGGGCCGCCCGCAGTTCGTCGGCCAGTTGCCGGGCGGATTGCAGATCGGTCCCGCCGACGTTGATCACCAGAATCAGGACGTTCCCCCCCTTCTGGCGAACGTCGCGGATCACGTGGCCCACCGATTCGCGGACGGAGGCGTCGATGTCCTTCTTGAGCACCCAGCGGTAAACGTCTGGTGTGCGGCCTTCCAGGGGATCATCGCGATGGGCCGTGGGCGAAAGGCCATAGAGTTCCGCCACCTCAGCGCGAGTCTCGGCCGTCGCTTTGCACAGGCCGATGTCCTTGGCGTAACGGGTTGCGTAGAACCCGATCTGCCCGTCCTGCACGCCTTCGATCGGGGTGAAGTTCGGACCACCGGCGATTTTGGCAAGCTCGGCGGGGTCGTTGGCGTCGAAGAACACCGGGTTGAGCGGGGGAACCTTGGGGAGACCCTTCCGCAATTTCACGTTCGCGTTGTACATCTTGCGAACGACTGCGGCTTGCCCGATGCGGCCCACGGAGGCGAGCGTCTCGCGGTAGATCCCTTCCTTGCTTGGCCCAAGTGGTGGAACCAGCGGCGGGACTCCGTCGTCCGTGATCTGGCCAATCGCGGCGGAACTCTTCATCACCAGTTCGCGGCAGGCGAGCACCGGCAAAACGGTGTGGGCGGTCGTGTTGGCGTGGACGAACGCAACCGTGTTGACGCCAGCGTGGTTGACTGTGTTGACGATGTAATCCTGCAAACTCAGACATGCCCCGAAGTCGGCGGTCGCGGCGGCTTTCCCATCCGGATTGAAGTCGAACACCACGGTCGTGGCACGCCGGGGATCATTTCCATCGATGCGCTGATTCACCGATGCCTTGATCCGGTTCACCCCTTCTGTGGTGATCGGATTGGGGACCGTGATGAATATGCCCTCGGAATTTTGCCCGATTGCTGGGGATATCGAGAGCAGCATCCAGGCGAAGATGCCTGCGAGCAAACGGGCCGGGTGGCGGACCGGGGTCGACATCGGTGAGCATTCCTGTCGGGGGATGACCGCTCGTTCGCCGCTGCTTCATGCCAGATCGCAAACACGGTCACAACAACCGGCGAATGGCAGTGTTGCACCTGTCGGCAGTCGCGCTGTCCCAGTTCTGGGAAGACTTATGACCACCGACCACGACGGCTGAGGGCGCGATCCACTTGTCAGATTATAACGATCCCGCGAACCGGAGCAAAAAGAACCTTTGCCTCGAGTGAGTCAGAACAAACCAACCTGGGGTGGAGCGAGCAATTGGCTTGCCGAAGCCCGCATGTGTTCCTGTCAGGAATTCCCTGACCTCAAGTTGCCGGTTGTGCCGTCTTTTCCAATCTCAATTTCGGAATCTGGGGGAAGTGTACCGTTCTGGGGGGAGTGGACGATTGCACGAAGGAGTGGTAACGTCTAAAATTATGGAGGTCTGGGGGAATTGGGATGTGTGGGTCAAGTTTCTGCCCTGTACCTACCAACAGCCTCTCTCCTGACTCACGAGATCGGTTCGTTACCGATGGTGCACAGAACAGCGTGGCGTCTCGATTTCACAACATGGTGAATCTGGGGCGTTCGGGGTGGTGTTATGCGCCGAGTCGTCATATCAGGCATCGGGGTTGTCGCGCCTAACGGCGTCGGCAAGGACGCATTCTGGTCCGGCTGCGTGGATGGCCACAGCGGCATCGGGCCAATCCGTTCCTTTGACTCCTCGAACCACCCGATCAAGATCGCGGGTGAGGTTCACAACTTTGATCCGGAACCGTTCTTGCCCAGCAAGTTTCGGAAGTCGGTCAAGGTGATGGGCCGCGCCGCACGCTTTGGCGTCGGTGCTGCCGGCCTGGCCGTGGCCGATAGCGGCATCAACCAGGAAACGATGGACCCGGAACGCTTCGGCGTGGTCATGGGCACCGGTCTGATTCCGATGGACCTTGGTGAACTGGCTCCGATGCTTGCCCGTGCGTGCCATGAGAACGGCGATTTCGACCCCAGCCTGCTCGCTGACCCCACCCGCGCCGACTCGCCGTTGTTCCCGCTCTGGCTCATCAAATATCTGCCGAACATGGTGGCAGCGCACATCTCGATGGCGTTTAACTGCCAGGGACCGAACAACACCGTCGTGACGGCCTGTGTGGCCGGCACCCAGGCTGTGGGTGAAGCCTTCCGCCTCGTCTCACGCGGCGATGCCGATGTGATGCTCGCCGGCGGTGCCGATAGCCGAATCGATCCGCTGATGCTGCTCGCTTACACAGCACTTGGCACACTAAGTAAGCAGCCGAACATGGAACCGTCGCAGCGCTCGCGACCGTTCGACCGCCTCCGCGATGGCTTCGTCATTAGCGAGGGGGCTGCGGTTCTGGTGCTGGAAGACTACGAGCGTGCGAAGGCTCGCAACGCTCCGATCTACGCGGAAGTGCTCGGCTGGGGGAGTTCGTTCGATGCGTATTCCGTGACGAAGCCCGAACCGGATGGCCGGGGTGGTGCTCGTGCGATTCAGTGCGCACTGACCGAAGCGAAGGTGGATCACCGCGACATCGGCTATATCAACGCCCACGGCACGAGCACCAAGCTGAACGACGCGATGGAAACGGCTGCCGTGAAGCGGGTGTTCGGCGAGATGGCGAAGACCGTGCAACTGTCCTCGATCAAGTCGATGATTGGACACTCCATCGGGGCCAGCGGCGCGATCGAGGCCGCAGCGCTTGCAATGAGCCTGCACACGCAGGTGTATCCGCCGACGATCAACCTCACGAACCCGGACCCAGCGTGCGATCTGGATTACATCCCGAACACCGCCCGCGAGGGGAAAGTTCACTACGGCCTCTCGACGAGCTTCGGCTTCGGCGGCCAGAACGGCGCTCTCGTGATGGCCGCCGTGTGACGCGACAGATTTGATGGCGGTCCCAACGGGTCCGCACGTCGCCCCACTGGGACTGGGGGAACCGTTTACTGGTTCCATGGCGGAGGATGCTCCCAAACGAGAGGGCGAGGCGCCTCGCCCTCCCCACCCAGAACTTTATCCACATTGGAACCAGTAACATTTCCATTGACGCTGCTTGACGAGTTCGACGCAAACATGGATCGTCTTGCGTTGGGGACCAACTGTTGCCCTGATCCATATCGATCTATCCCAGCAGCAATTCTGGTTGCGAATCGCGCGATCCTCAGCTAACTTTGAATCTGAAGTGCCCTCCCCGCGGTATCATTCCATAAGCCCCCGGCTGTTCCAACCCACCGCAGCCGCTCAAAACCCACCTTACGCCATTCCGGAGCCATGTTTATGGCGTTGCGAACCGTCCTTATCCTGATCGGCACGGCCGTCATGGCCAGCCTCGCGCTCGCATGGGCGACGGGATGGACGGATCGTCAATCTCCAACAGTTGCGGAAGGCACACCCGGACCGGTAACCACAGATGAAACTGAGTCGTCGGTTCCGTTGCGTGATCGACTTCGCCACCCCGTCGCGACCGTGCCCGCGGAACCCGGCGTGCCCACTCCGCCTGTCGCGCCAGTCGAACCGGTCGTGACTGTTGCAGCCGCAGCACCCGACGACACGACGTTTCAGAGCAAGATTCTCCCGTTCCTGAAGAAGTACTGCATCGACTGCCACAAGGGCGACAAGGCCGGTGGCGGGTTACAACTCGATGGCTACACCAGCGAGGCACAGGCCAGGAAAGCTCGCAAGGACTGGGGCGCGATGCAGCACGTTCTCGCTGCCAAGGAGATGCCCCCACCCAAGACGAAGAAGCCGCAACCGACGAAGGAAGAGCGTGAATTCGTCATCGAATGGATCGGAAAATCGCTCACGTCGGTCGATTGCAGTGGTCCCCGCGACCCGGGTCGGGTCACGATGCGGCGACTCAACCGTGCCGAGTACAACAACACGATCCGCGACCTGTGCGGCGTCGATTTCAAACCTGCTGAAGACTTCCCCGCCGACGACGTGGGTTACGGCTTCGACAACATCGGCGATGTGCTTTCGTTCCAGCCGATCCTGCTTGAAAAGTACATGACGGCGAGCGAGAAGATCCTGGCTGCCGCCATCAAGATCGCTGAGCCGTTGAAGAGTTCCAAGCAAGAGTTTCGCTCCCAGAACATCCTGGTGATCCCACGGTCCGCGAAAAGCCCTACTCCGGTGAAGATCGCGTTCCAATCCGAAGGATCTGCCTTCCTCGAGAAGTTCAACTTTGTCGCTGAAGGTGAATACTTCGTGCGATTCCGCGGGTGGGGAACCAAGGTCGGGGACGAGTTCCCGAAGGTTGTCTTGCGAGTCGATGGCAAGGATCTGAAAACCTTCAGCGTCGAGGCTGACCCCGCAAAGCCACAGGTTTACGAGATCAAGACGAAACTCCAGGCTGGCGAGAAGAAGATCCAGGTCGCGTTCACGAACGGCTTCGAGGACAAGGCGACCAAGAAGGCTCGCGAGTTTGGCATCGACCGCATCGAGATCGAAGGCCCGTTCAACCCGGTGCCGCTGCCTGAAGCAGACTCGGTCAAGCTGCTCCTGATCGCACGCCCGTCGGCCGGTCTCGATGCCCGAATCGCCGCCGAGAAAGTGCTCACCAACTTCGCACGCCGTGCGTATCGCCGCCCCGTGAAGCCCGACGAAATCGCCCGTCTCATGCGATTGTTCGACCTCGCGACCAAACAGGGCGAGCGGTTCGATCAGGCGATTCGTTTGCCGATGAAGGCCGTGCTGGTGTCGCCGCACTTCCTCTACCGCATCGAGGAAGACCCCAAGAACCCGAACGACGTGCGAACGATCAACGACTTCGAGTTCGCCACGCGACTCGCGTACTTCCTGTGGTCCACGATGCCGGACGAGACGCTGTTCCAGCTTGCCGAGAAGGGTGAGCTTCGCAAACCGGCCGTGCTCGAAGCCCAGGTACGGCGAATGCTCAAGGATCAGAAGGCGAAAGCGCTCTCGGAGAACTTCGCCTCACAATGGCTGCAATTGCGGATGTTGAAGACGCTCACGCCGGATAAGGGCTACTACCCGGGGTGGGACAACGGACTGAAACTTGCAATGGCCCGCGAGGCCGAGATGTACTTCGAGTACATCGTGCAGAACGATCGCAGCATTCTGGAGTTCATCGATTCGGATTACACCTTCGTGAACGATCGCCTCGCGAAGCACTATGCACTTGCGAACGTGACCGGTCCCGACTTCCGCAAGGTCACGCTGAACGATGGTCGCCGTGGCGGGGTCGTCACGATGGGTAGCACGCTCACGGTGACATCGAACCCCACGCGCACCAGCCCGGTGAAACGCGGAAAGTGGATACTCGAAAACGTGCTCGGGACGCCACCACCACCGCCCGCGCCGGATGTCCCCGAGTTGCCGCCGACGCCCCAATTGAAGGGCACGTTGCGTCAGCAGATGGAACAGCACCGGGCGAACCCCGCGTGCGCCACGTGCCACGCCAAGATGGACCCGCTCGGCTTCGGTTTGGAGAACTTCGACGGTATCGGCGGCTGGCGAACCCAGGACAACAAGCAGGCGATCGACCCGTCGGGGGTATTGCCTGGCGGCGAAAAGTTCGCAGGCCCGACCGAACTCCGAAAGGTGCTGATCGGCAAAGCCGATCTGTTCCGTCGCTGTTTCGCGGAAAAACTCATTACCTTCGGCCTCGGTCGTGGGTTAGAGTATTACGATAAGTGCGTCCTCGATGACATCGTTGCTGTCTCGAAAGCGAACAAGGATGCTTTCTCCTCGCTCGTGCTCGCCATCGTGAAATCCGACCCGTTCCAGAAACGCAAGGGTAAGCGCAGCGAATAAAGTTCCCGCCAAACAGAACTAACCACAGAGACACAGAGACACAGAGAGAAGACAAGAAGGCAGAGATAAGAATCGTGTTTGAAGCACTGAATTGTCTCGGTGTTCGGTTTTCACTCTGTGCCCCCTGTGACTCTGTGGTTAGAAACGGTGGCGTAATGATCGGAATCGTTACCGGTGGTGAGTAAGGTGTTTCCCCCTCACCCGGCTCGCAAAGCCTCGCCGACCTCTCCCCCGAAACCGGGGGCGAGGTGGGGGTGCTTGGCTTCTTCTGAAAGCAATGAGTTTGGGTACGCTGAGGAGAAGACGCTGCGCACCCACCTCGCCCCCGGTTTCGGGGG
>Ga0335397_10004105_pt1 | contig 19299 bp, 14 predicted proteins | sample MAT04_FD_205740 | JGI IMG/M metagenome (GOLD analysis project Ga0335397, IMG submission 205740) | Freshwater microbial communities from Lake Fryxell liftoff mats and glacier meltwater in Antarctica - MAT-04 (spades assembly) (version 2) ... | reverse complement strand
CCGTGCGCCGCCAGTGACGGGTTGATCGACCCCTCGAGGAGTTGTTCGACCTTCTCGGCGATGGTGCCCTCGAGTTTGAGGTCGACGCCCGCGAGGGGGTTCGGTCGATTCGGGTTGCGAATGACCAACCCACCCTGGCCGTTCGAGCGAGGAACATCGAGAACGGCACCGCGGAGCTGCTCGACACTGTCTCCTGGAACGATCACCGAGATGTCGCCGATCGCATCCACGACATCGGTATCGAGCGACGCAGAGATCTCGTCGAACGAGAGGTCGTAGGTGTACTCCGGGCCTTTCACGCCGGTGATCTCGATCCGCAGTCCGAGCAGTTCAGGATCAGGTTCCTCAGAACGAATGGAGAGGACAGCTTCCATCGCAGCGGCAGAGATCTCGATCACCGCAGCCGATGATTCGCCTGCCGCCGGCGTCTGAGTGGGGGTGTCGGTTGCGCTCAAGGTCACGTCTTTCCAGGTAATGCGTCATGCTGACGCAGCGCTCGTCGTCGGACTTCCATGATCCCATGGCTTCCCGACAACCACACAACGCCCGTCCAATCGTTCTGATTCCATCTTGGCCGCCGGAAGCGCCGTGACACGAGCCACCATCAGTGCCCGATCTCACGCGCCGCCATCGACCTCGATGCGTTGGCCAGTCACATAGCGGGCTGCCGGTGAACACAAGAAGGCCACCACATCGGCGACCTCGTCGGGTTGACACACGTGGCCGAAAGGCATTGATCCGTCGAGCTGGGAGATGTCGTCGGATCCCATCACTGCCGCTGCGAGGCGTTGTCCCATGTCCGTGTCGACCAACCCAGGGGCCACCACATTCACGTGGATTCCGTGGCGAGCCTCCTCCTTCGCCAGCGTCATAGCGAGGGCTTCCATGGCGGCTTTGCCCATGTTGTACGGCCCGCCTCCCGCCGACAGAAGTCGAGTAGCCACCGAGGAAATGAAGATGACGTCGCCGCGTTCGGCGTCGCGCATCGGGCCCAGCACTGTCCGAGTCAGTTCATGTGGTCCGAGCGCGTGGGTCCGCATGACTCGTTCGAGCTCGTCGGGTTCGGTTCGCCGGACCGACCCGCCACGGCTGGCGATACCGGCGTTGTGGACCAGCACATCGAGGGAGCCGAACGCGTCGATGGCCTCCTCGCCCAGTCGACGGCAGTCGACGGTGTCGGCAATGGAGGCGCCGATGGCGACCGCCCGTCTGCCCATGGCTTCGATCTCGGCCACGACGCCAGCTGCGGCGTCAGCATCGCGGCGATAGTTCACGATCACGTCGGCGCCCTCCGCCGCCAGTCGCCGGGCAATGGCCGCCCCCAAACCTCGGCTGGATCCGGTCACCAGGGCGCGTCGACCGATCAGTTCATTCACGTCAGCTCCAAACCTCTCGCCTCCAACTCAGCGGCGAGTTCCAACCACACTTCCTCACGACGACCCAGTTCGTCGACCGCCTCGGAGAGCTGGTGGCCGAGTTCGCCCATCCGAACGTGGTCGGTGATGCTGCCGAGCTCCGTCACCAATCCGTCGTGCGCAACCTGGGCCTCATCGAGCGCTCGCTGGGCGGCACGGATCTTGTTCCGGAGCGTCGACGGGCTCACCTGTTTGGTCGCGCCGGCTGGTGTCGCCGAATCTGCCGGACGAGTCGTTGCCTTCGAAGGTGATCTCTCCCCATGCAAGGTCCGGCCGTCGGCGACGGCCGGGCGAGCCTCGGCGAGGGTCATCCCGCCCCCTTGGCGGCGACGACCAGACCGGCGCTCGGCTTCCCAACTGGCGTACCCACCGGGCCGCCGACCCACGGTTCCGCTGCCGTCCAACACAATGACATCCGCTACCACCCGCTCCAGGAGCGCGCGGTCGTGGCTGACCACCACGATCGCCCCTGGAAAGACCTCGCAGAAGTCCTCGAGGGCACGGAGCGTATCGAGATCGAGGTCATTGGTCGGCTCGTCGAGCAACAAGACGTTCGGTCGCTCGGCCAACGTGAGCACCAACTGGAGGCGTCGGCGCTCACCGCCGGAGAGCGTCCCGATCGGCGCCCATTGTGCGTCGCCGTCAAACCAGAACCGTTCCGCCAACGCGGCATCGTGATGATCGGGCTGACGATTCGGACCAGCAATCGCATCACGAACCCGCATCGTCGGATCGAGGTCGCGACCGAGTTGGTCGAACATCGCCATCTTCACCGTCGTGCCCCACGTGACCGTGCCACTCAACGGTGCAAGGCGCTTCGCCATGATGTCGAGGAGCGTCGACTTGCCGGTCCCGTTCGCTCCCACGATGCCCAGCCGCTCTCTCGGGTCGAGCCGAAGCTCGACATTGCTGAACAACTGCCGGCCATCGAACCCGTGGCCGACACCCTCGAGTTCGATCACGACATCGCCAAGCCGGGGAATCTCGACGAGGAACTCGAGGTCGCCGTCGCGGGCGGCTGGCTCGGCGCGGCCGTCGACGATGGCCGTTGCGGTGGCGATTCGGGCCTTTGGTTTGGAGGTCCGGGCGGGCGCCCCACGGCGCAGCCATGCCAACTCGGTTTTTGCGAGGTTGCGGCGCACTTTCTCGGCGGTGGCGGCGTGTTCTTCTCGTTCGGCACGGTGCTCCAGCGCCGACGCGTACCCACCATCGTGAACGTAGGCCTTGCCCCGGTCCAACTCGAGCACGCGAGTCGTGACCCGATCGAGGACATGGCGATCGTGGGTGACCAACAGCAACGCCCCGGTATGAGTGGAGAGATGGTCCTCGACCCAGGCAATGGCATCGATGTCGAGATGGTTGGTGGGTTCGTCGAGCACCAACAGGTCACACGGCGTGGCCAATCCTCCCGCCAATGCGACGCGTTTTCGTTGCCCACCGGAGAGAATCGTCGGCGAGGCGTCCAACATGTCGCCGAGTCCCAACCGGTCGAGAACGGCGTCGCTCTCCCACGATCCACCTGCGGCCTCGTGCACGGTCGCTCCTGACAACATCGGCTCCTGCTCCACGAAGGACACCCGGACATCCCGGCCGAGCCGGACGCTGCCCGACTCGGGTTCGTCGATCCCCGCCAGGACTCGCATGAGCGTGGACTTCCCGCAACCGTTGATACCGATGATGCCGAGTCGATCACCGGTCGAGATGGTCACCGACAGATCTCGGAACAGCGGTCGGCCCGGTCGACTCGCCGAAATGTTGTCGGCCCCGACGAGGATCACGAGGAGTGTGGGAGGTCCATGGCTGCCAGTCGTTGATCCAACCAGGCGTTGAGCTCCGACGTGGGGCGCGGGGCACCGAACGACGTATGGGTCAGCAAGGCCTTCAAGATGTTGCCATCGAGTTCGTAGGTCGGGATCTGCGAGGCGCCAGTTCCATTGGCGGGCAGCGTATCGACATACGCCGTGATCCCTGGTGTCGGGACGTAGGTCGGACCGACGATCGGCAGGCCCATCAGGCGGATCTGACGTTCCGAGGAGGTGTTGGGCACGATGCCGTCATCGCGGGCGTAGACCAGATAGAACGGCGTCTTGTTCGCCACGATGCGATCCAGGACGTTCACGTTGTCGCTGCGATCCAGCATCATCCCGGCGGCACCCAGCAGCGCATGGGCATCGCCCGCGGTCACCCCAGCAGGAACCACGTTCTCGAACAACGGCCAGATGAAGGAGTGGAAAATCGTGTCGATGATGCCGGTCCCGCCGACTTGGATGAAGGCTCCGTCCAGTTCTGGCGCCAGCGCCACGAATTGCGTCCCGAGGAAGCCGCCCATCGAGGTGCCCTCGTAGATCACGTGCGTTGTGTCGAGGTCGGGTCGCCCATCGCCCCAGGAGTTGGTCAGCCAGTTGTTGACCGGCATCGTGTCGACCGCACCGAAGTGCTGGCGGATCGACATGAGCAGGCTGAGATGATCCATCTCGCCTTGCAGGGTCATCGAGGCGATTCGCCCGAACGTCGACGGCTTCGTCAACTCGAAGATGTACCCGGAATCGGTGTACGAGCGCGAGCCGTGGTTGGGGATGTCGATCCCGACCGTGGCGATGCCCCGCTCTGCGTTCTGCGACGACACGGTCAACATCGACTCACGCGAGATCGAGATGCCGTGACCGTAGATCGCGATCGGAGCTCCGGCCTTCGACGCGGGGTACTGCGGCATGACCATCATGAAGTTGATCCACGTCGGGTGCGAGACAATCGCTGCGCCCTGCGGAATCACTCCAGCGTCGTCACGGAAGTCACTGATCTGGACTTCGCCGGTCACGAGTTCGGCGCCTCCGATCAGCGACGGCGTGACCCACACATTGCGAATCGGATGGTCGTCGCGGCGCACGATGGCCGCCATGCGATCGACGTCGGCGGTGGCATTGACCTGGCTGCGAACAACGAACGTCGTGGAACTCAGCACGCGGCGCGGCGCTCCGGCCGCCAGCGTCGGGTCGGGCTGGCTCAGCTCGGGCTGGCTCAGCTCGGGCTGGTTCAGTTCGGGCAGGGCGACTTCGGTCTGGACTTGGAGCCGCCGGGCACGGACCTTGGCCAAGCGGGAGGTCGCATCGACCGGATCCAACCCCGGCGCTGGTCGCAACGCGGCGCCGCGCACTCCAAGCAATGAGTCCGTGATGACCGCGAGGTATCGGTGTCCGTAGTCGAAGCGATCGATGGGGAAGGCCTCGATGATCTTGTTCTTGGCCCACAGGCGCTCAGCATCGAGGCTCACTCGTGCCCGCATGGGAACGCGAGCACCGGTGTCGAGGTCGACCACGACCAAGGCGTTCCCTCCGTCGAGCGGCAGCGAGGCCGGATCGATCTCGTCGGCGAGCTCGAAGACCACCGGTGTCAGCACGCTGAAGCCATCGGCGCCGCCATAGACCTCCTCCGGAGTGGCACCAGGACCGAACTGCGCGAGGATCTCCGGGGCGAGGATGTCGTCGGGAACGTGTACCCGGTACTTGGTCCTCGACGTCGGACTGAACTCGAGGTACTGCGACGAGGGATACGGCAACAGACACGACGTGACCGCCTGCGACGTGCACGGCCGTCCCACCTGCAGTGGCGACACCGGCGGCAGCGGGGTCGCGCCACTCGTTCCGTTCGAAGTGTCAGCGGTCGCTGGTGCTGCGCTGGCAACCAGCGCGACCATGACCGAGGCGACCCACAGGATGGGCCGCGACCGCCCACGACGGTTCATGTTGTCTCGCCGATGCATCACCTGATTGCTCCCACACCCTGACTCCGCTGAGGGTAACCATCAGGCGTTGCGAAGAACATTCGAACGTGAGGGGACATGTCCCCCCACGAGGTCACGGGTTGGCGGCGCCCCACCAGTCATGCCAGACCTCGAGCATCGCGGGACCGAGGAAGTCCCGGACGACCGGATTCTGGTCACCCCAGACGTAATGCGAGCCGTCGTTACGGAACTTGGTGTCGTTTCGATGGGGAATCATGTAGGTGCCGAGATCCACCAGTCGTGCAGTGTCCGGCCGGCTGGCCACCACTTCGCGGATGATGGCATTGAGCCGGTCGACGCGCTCATCGCTGTGGCTACGTCGCTGCGAGGCGTTGCCCTGCTCCTTGAGGCTGTCGCTGTAGGGCGCCAGTGTCAGCCAGATCACGACAGCTCCAGTACTGGCCGCCGTATCGGTTGACAGCGTGAGCTCGCTGCGCAGGTAGTCATCGAAGGCCGGCTCACCGATGTTGGTCCACGTGTTGCTGCCCTTGAGTTTGCGATCCGTGAGCTCCCACTGACCGGTCTGCAGGATCGAAACGTCGGGCTTCCCATCCGTCAACGCCTTCGTCCATCGGGCGGGCCACTTGTCGCAGAGCGGGTCGATGGGACCGGTTCCCTCGAAACGACGGATACCGCCCCTGGCGATGCCGCAACCGAGCTCAGAGATGCCGTCCACCCCGTAGATGAGTCCGGTCTGTTGTTCCCAGCCGCCGATCTGCAACGCCAGTGACAGCGAAACCGAATCGCCGAAGGTGGCCACTCTTGGATCAGGCGCCTGCTTCGTTTCGTTGGTACCCGCCACCTCGGTGGGCGGCGTGGTCGACGGTCGTTCGGCTCGAAGCGCGTCGAGTTGTTCCTGGGCGGAAGCCACATCGAAACCAGCGGCGACCCGGTCCGCTGTCTGCAACGACAGCGACCCCACCACGATGCCCATCACCATGAACGGTGCCGCGTAGGCGGGTCGCGCCCAGACGTACTTCTTGGTCAGTTCCTGGCGTTGGATCGGTCGTTCGAAATACCGGAAGCTCAGCTCGGCCAGTCCGACCGCCAACGCATAACACAGCAGCACTCGGGGCAATTGCGGAAGGCCGGTTCGATCGCGGGTGAGAAAAACGAGCAACGGCCAGTGGAACAGGTACACGCCGTAGGAGATCTTGCCGAGGTGCCGTAGCGGTAGTACTGCCAGGAACGCCCGTACCGGACCGACCGGAACAATGGCAGCCGCGACCAGGGACACCGACACGATGCTCTGGAGTGCGAACCCGCCGTGGGTGATGAACGACGAGTCGTGTTCAACAACGAGCACCATGAACACGAAAGCGACGAAGGCCGCCGCGCCCAGCGCCGCGACGCCGGTCCGCCAGATGAGCGAACGGACCAGGAGCCGCCGGAACGCTGGATTGGCGACGAGGATGGCCAACAACGCTCCCGCCAGCATCTCGCCCGCCCGGGTATCTGTCCCGTAGTACACGCGGTCGATCGACATGTTGAGCAACACCGGTGAGATGAAGGCCCACACCATCATCACCGACAACACGATCGTCAGCAGTCGACGGATCCCGCGAGTCGCGGCGAGGAGCACGGTAACGATCAAGGGGAAGAACAGATAGAACTGCTCCTCGATCGCCAGGCTCCAGAAGTGCAGCACCGGCGATGGTGCCGTGAACAATGCCGAGTAGCTCTTACCGATCGCGAGGAACCGCCAGTTGGCCACCTGGCCCAACGCGGCCACGACATCGAGTCGCGCGTCGGCTGCCTGCTCCGACGTGCCGATGAACCACACGGCCACGAGTACAGCGCTGAGGGTCAGCCATGCCGCCGGAAGTAGTCGACGGAATCGTCGACCCCAGAAATCCTTGAGCGAGATGCGTCCGGCGTGCGACCGTTCGTTGACAAGGAGCGAGGTGAGCAGGAACCCCGAGAGCGTGAAGAAGATCGGCAGCGACAGAAACGCTCCGGGCGCCTGCTCCAGCCCGCTGTGATACGTGAGCATGACCGCTATGGCGAGACCACGTAGTCCATCGATGGCGTCGATTCGGGTCAGCTTGCCGTCAACGCCGAAGCCCAACAGCGATTCGCCGCGCTCTCCCACCGAACTCACTCCGCCAGTTTGTCGCACGGACCGGCTCCGAACGAACCGGACCGGCTCCGAACGAACCGGACCGGCTCCGAACGAACCGGACCGGCTCCGAACGAACCGGACCGGCTCCGAACGAACCGGACCGGCTCCGAACGAACTGCTCAGACCGCGTCACTAGGGTGGGGCGATGTCTGAAGCTCCTGCCAACGGATCACCCGTCACTGTGGCGACGTCGGGTGACGTCGCGATCATCACCATCGATGACGGCAAGGCCAACGCCTTGTCCTTCGCGTTGATCGAGGCCGTCGAGTCGGCGTTGGCCGATGCGGCGACCAACGCCAAGGCGGCGGTCATCATCGGACGGGAAGGCAAGTTCTCAGCCGGGTTCGACCTCTCGGTCATGACCGGTGGGGTCGACGATGCACGACGGCTGCTCTCGGCCGGAGCGAGGCTCGGCCTCACCATCTTCACCTCGCCGATCCCGGTTGTGCTCGGCGTCACGGGCCACGCCCTCGCCATGGGAGGCATCCTCACGACGACCGCCGACCTTCGAATCGGGGCAGCGGGCCCGTACAAGTTGGGCCTGAACGAAGTGGCCATCGGCATGCCGGTTCCAGCATTCGCTGTCGAGCTGTGCCGGGATCGATTGAACCCGGCATGGTTCACCCGCTGTGTCCAGCATGCCTACATCTGCTCACCCGACGAGGCGATCGTTGCTGGGTTCCTCGACGAGGTGGTTCCCCTCGAGGAGGTCCACGAACGATCCGTGACCGTCGCCTCCGAACTCGGAGCGCGAGTTCATGCCGGCCCCTTCCGGACCACTCGTCGGGCCGTTCGCGGTGCGCTGGCACAGACGCTGGTCGAGGGACTCGACGCTGACATGGCGCTCTTCGACGTCAGCTGAGGAGATCACTTGGTCGGCGTCGAGAGGCACGGCTGGCCGTCGCACGGATCGATGATGACCCCGTCCGGCCGGAAGAACGCGTCCTTCTGGCGTCGGCCACCCGGCTGGCGGCGGGGATCCTCATGGGGGTCTGCGCAGCGGACATCGCTCTCCCGCTGCGCCTTGGACAGCGGACCACAGATAGCGGTGAAACCTTCACTTTCGACCGGTGTGATGTTGAATGGCGGGGCGGGAAGGGTCCCCGTGTCCCAGTAGACGAGCGCCGACCCGGTGAATGGGTACCGATCAATCGCCTCGAGACCGAAGAACGGTGTCGTGTCCGGATGACGACCTTCGCCGAGTGCCGGCGTGCGAAGGCTGGCCCCGATCGTGCGGGCCTCCATCTCGGCGGTCACGTTCGCGACCTGATGGTCCCCGAACGCGACGGAGAGAATCACGTCGTGCTGTGGGGTCCCGGGTAGCGGTCGCGAGGTCATGAACTCGGCGTAGCCGTCGGCTTCGGCGCGATCCCACAACATCTGCAACAACCCGTACAGAATCTGCTGGTCGATGGCCTTGGGGTAGGCGCCACGGAGCACCGCGAAATAGGTCTCGAAGTCCACGCTCCGACTCAACAGGATCGCGTAGTTCATGCCCGCCACCCCGAGGACTGCCTTGGTCCAGTCCACGGCAACAGCGGTGAGCGCGCCGCCCATGATGGCGCCCTGGCTGTTTCCGTCGTAGTACGCCTCGGTACCGTCGATCAGCGCCAACGCATCGGTGGTCTGAAACGCAGCATTCGAGGAGAGGCCCTGTGGGTGGATCATCAGCCGCCCGAGGAACAGCGCGTTGAGCATCCCCTGCTGCGAGCGGTCAGCGATCGTGGGGAACTTCGAGATGTCGCCAAGCACCGTCACCGCGTTGCCGACGTCGCCCTCGGCAAGCCCGATCCAATCGGTCGCGCAGTAGATCATTGAGTTCTCCGAAGCAATGGCCGCCACCTGTCCACCCTCGACCTCATCATGGCTGCCGAGCAGGCCGTGGCCGTAGATGACCGGCCGGGCCGACCCTGCACCACGATCGATCGACACCTGGGGAACCTGACACGAGTAGCTGGCAGTGAAGGTGGCGCCCGTGGTCTGGGGGCTGTTGGGCGACAGCCGGTCGTAGGTCATGCGACTACCTGGGGCACCCTCGCGATCCAGGAACAGCGGTACCTCGAAGGTGCCGCGCACCAGGCGCGCAATGCCGTCCTCGAGTTCGGATGCGTCAGTCACGACCTCGTCGACCGTGAATGCCGGCGCCGCTGGTCCGAGACGGGCGAACGCGTCATTGCGCATCGAGAGCATCCGCCCCGACAGGTTGTTCTGCGACACCACCTGGAAGTCCCAGGCCACGAACATCTGAGCGCGTGGGAGTCCAGCGGTCGCCAGGGTCGAGATTGTTTCCTCCATCGCGGATCGGCGAGCTTCGATGTCCTCGAGGACAGCGTCAGCGGACACGAGTCGGTCGCGGAAAACCCGGAATGGCAACGACGGTTCGAGCGCGACACCGTTGGCGTCTCGAAGGTGCGAAAAGCCGACCACGATTCGATGACCTTGGGGGAGGGCGGCGGCCGGGTGCATGATCAGCAAGCGCTCGGCATCGGTCGGGGCTGTGGTGTCCAACTCGGTCCAGTGGGCAAGTGCTCGACCCGCGTCCAGATCGAACAACATCGAGGCAGATCCCGGTTGGAGCGACGCACCGATGTCGCCGATCGTGGGCAGGCCCGAGCGAGCGAGATCGACCCGCGGAGCGCCGACCATGATGGGCGTTCCCGGGCTGAAGCCATCGTTCCGATTCCATTCGGTGGGGTCGAAGGTCGCACCTGCGCGATTCGCCAAGAGTCCTGTCGGGAGGTTCACCCGCCGACGCGTCGCCGACCCCAACTGTTCGACCGTGAAATGGTTGGACGGGAACGGCAACAGACACGCTGTCGGATCGAGCACATCGCATGGTCCTGCTCCGAGCACCGCCGTGGCGAGTGCTCGCTGATCGGCAGGGTCGATCGGTGTCGGCTCAGGCGGCGGTGGCACCGGTTCGGACGCCGCCGCGACGGCGGCGACCGCAGCACTGGGATCGCCCGTGAGTTTCGGAGGCGCATCCACCTCCGCCCGCGCGCATCCTGCGATCAGCAGCGATGCTGCGAGCACAGACAGGGTGATGCGTGGCGTGGTGCGGCGAACGATGACCACGGGACCTCCGAAACTGTCGAGTGGTCGTCAGCTTGGCAAATCAGGACTGATGACGTGGGGATCGAAGCCGACTCAACTGAGGTGAACGCCGCAGTGCGGCCAGGATCGCGCGCCTGACCGTCGGTAAAGGATCCGCGCCCGAAGGTCCTGCTCGGCAGGCGTTGCCTCGATGGGATCGCCGACACCGCCGGTGGAGATCCACGTCGCCATGGCGAACTGATACGCACCGCGATACCTGCCGCTCGCCGAGACTGCTCGGTAGTTGCCATGCGATTCGCATTGACGGAGCCGGGCCCATCCGTCCTCGGTGCCAACAGGACCGGGGTCAGCGACGGGGAACACACCGGCTCGGGGTGGCGTGACCGCAGCGACGCGCTCTGGTGGCAGTGTCATCGGAGGGTTCGTGGTGGTGGTCTGGCTGGCGGCGATGGACGCGGCCACGGTTTCGGCGGCGCGGCGCTCCGTCGCATTCGCCAGCGCTCGCTCGGCATCCGCTTCGTAGGCGGATGCCTGCGCCACATCGTTCGTCGCCGTGTCGACCTGGCGCTGGAGATCATCGGCGCGCTCGGCGAGCGCCACCAGCGCAGGGTCGTTGGCGCGCTTGAGAACCTCGTAGGCGTCGGCCGAGGCAGCTGCATCCTGCGCTCCGGAGAGCAGGAGCGATGTTCGTAGCGACGCACCAGTCGGTCCAGCCGAACCCAACATGGTGGACAGGCGCTCGATGCTCCCGCCCTCGATATAGGCGTCAAGGAGGTGGGTGCGGGCCAAGGCCTTGGCGTCAGTGAGATCCGCTAGTAGGTCCTTGGCATCGATACTCCGGGTGGAAATATCGGTCGTCATGGTTCGCTGCGCAGCGAGAAGTCCGTTGAGTCGAGATTCAGCAGCAGCGCGACCAGAACTCGCCACGGCGAGCGACTCCCGAGCCTCAGCGACGGGGTCGATTGCAGCGTCGACCGACCCTCGCGCCAGGACCATCACGCCAAGCGCCATGACGAGAGCCGCCGCGCTGCGGGTTGATGTTCGATGGTTCTGTTCCATGAGATGGCGGGGAACTTCGTTCCCAGAGGTTCTCGCGCTGAGTGGCGGGAACTGCTGCGAATCCTGCCACGTCGTCACGCAACCGCAAAACAGAACGTCGTTTCAAATCACATCAGTGTCATTCATGACAGGCGCACGACGTGCACTTGCGCGAGAAAGACCACTCTGAGTGGTCAACCTTGCGGTCCCGACAGCTGTCAGCGAGTGCGGGAACGGCGCAGCAGCCAGATGGCCGCGGTCGTTGCGGCGGCCATCCCGGCGACCAACGCCACTCGCTGAGTGGTCCGATCGGGAGGAGGGGCCGTCGCGGCGGCACGGGACGAGCTGTTCGCGGAGACGGCCGCGCCTGTGTCGTCTGCACGAATCGGCCCGGAACGATCGTTGCGGAGGTCGACCACCGGTGACTCGATGCTCAAAACTTCATCCGGCACAGCGACGTCGCCATCGCTGGTGCGGTCAAGAATGGCATCGACCTGAGACTCCAGATCGGCCGTCGTCTCATGATCGACCGCCGGCCGACGATTCTTCTTCGGATCGTAGTCAGCCATGAACTGTGCCCATCGCCGCGAGCGCTTCGATCGAACTACCCGACGTCGTCAGATCGATGGCGTCGCCGAGGATCGCGTCGAGGACCGCGTCGAACTCGGAGATCGCCTCGGCAACTCCGTCGCGATCGAGGGCGTGCAATGGGAGGGACTGGGCGGACGCCTCTGCCACCGCGGCACGGAGGCGGATCGCCGGCCGGATCACCGACTCGGCGTGCGCCTCGACCAGCTGGTCATCCCAGTACCGAGCATCTCGTGTGCGACCGAGTCGGTTGACGATGATGCCGCCGAGACGCAACTGCCCAGCGCGGCGCTCGGCGATCCGATGGATGTTCCGGACGATCTGCTCGACTCCGTCGGTCGCCCATGCCCCCGGCTCGGTGACCACGACCGCAACATCGGCAGCGAACAGGCCATTGACGGTCAGCAGCCCGAGCGAGGGTGGACAATCGATGATGACGAGATCGGCTTCGATGCCCTGGAGGGCGGTGGCCAATCGATCCTGAGCGCCGATCGGATCTGTCGCCAACTGGAGTTCGAGTTGCGCCATTGAACCCCGCGACGGTGCAACTCGAGGCGCAACGGCGAAGAGATCGTCATCCCATCCGCTGGCGCACAGCACGTCGGCCAGCGAGCCGGGGCGATCGGCGGTCAGGGCCTCGTCGACGCCGTGGCTCGGCAACCACACGCCCATGCCCGACGTCGCGTTCGCTTGGGGATCGAGGTCGACGACAATCGTGTCGAGCCCCCGACAACCAGCTCGACTGGCCAATCCCAGCGCGACGGTGGTCTTGCCGACACCACCCTTTTGGTTGACTGCCGCTACGACCAACATGGCCGAAGACTACCGGCCTTCGTCAGGGAGGGGTGAACATGTCCACCGCTCACACCCGGCTGGCGTTGCGATCCAGATCTGGTTCGATGTAGATGAGGACCGCTGTTGGGACCGCGGCGCGGATGTCGGTCTCGACCCCATCGATTGCCCGGGCGAGGTCGTCCACACTGAGCTGCGTCACGAAGGCGACCTTGGTTGCTACCAGGATTTCCTCGGGTGCCACGTGTTCGGTTCGGATGTGGATGAGCGATTGCACCTGTTGGTTGGCCTGGATCGCCGAGCGGATCCTCGCCAGGTCCTCCGGCGACGCGGCCTCGCCGATGAGGAGACTCTTCATCTCGGTGGCCAGCAGGATGGCGATCACGCCAAGGATCCCCCCGATGATCAGCGTGCCGTAACCGTCGTACACCGGGTCCACTTTCCACGACAGCATGAGGGCGGTGAAGGCCACGACGAGGCCGGCCAGCGCCCCGATGTCTTCCAGCAACACTGTGGGGAGTTCCGGATTCTTCGATGACCGGACAAATCCGAGGAGGCCTCGCGATCCGCGAAGCGGCTTGGCCTCCAACAACGCCGTTCGCAACGAGTAACCCTCGAGCCCGATCGCTGCCAGGAGAATGACGATGGCGACCGGCGCCGACTCGAGCGCCTCGGGATGTTGGACCTTGTGGATCCCCTCGTAGATGGCGAACAGGGAACCCAAACTGAACAGGACCAGCGCCACGACGAACGCCCAGAAGAACCGCTCACGGCCGTAGCCGAATTGATGGTCCTCGTCAGCCCGGCGGGTGGAGCGCTTGCGCCCCAGGAGGAGCAGGCCCTGGTTCCCGGTGTCGGCCAGCGAGTGGACCGACTCAGCCAACATCGATGACGAACCAGTGATGAGATATCCGGCGAACTTGGCCACTGCGATTCCGAGATTCGCTGCGAAAGCCGCAACGATGGCTTTGCTTCCGCCACTGGCTGACACGATGTTGTCTCCTTCACGTGTCGTTCACGTGCGATTCCTCACCCTATCGAGCCATGCCTGAGCTGCCCGAAGTCGAAACCATCAGACGACAACTGGAGCCCTCGCTGCGCGGGCGCTCAGTCGTTGCGACGTGGACGTTCGATTCGGCCAAATTCACCCAGGCCGAACGCGCTCGCGGTTTCACCATCGACGGTGTGTCGCGTCGAGGCAAGTACCTCATCATCGGGCTCGATCGGTCAGTGACTACCGACGCCGAGTCCGACGCCCAACACTTGGAGTTGATCATCCACCTCGGGATGACCGGTTCGCTGCGGGTACACCCACCGGGAACACCCACGGACCCGTACGCGCGCGCTCGATGGTCAATGTCGGACGGCGACATCTTGGAGTTTCGAGACGTTCGACGGTTCGGGCGGATCGCCGTGGTCGACCCGGGCAACTACGAATCCCTGTCCACGCTGGCTGGGCTCGGTCCCGAACCCATGGATTCAACACTCGACGCCACGTTCTGGCGGGCAATGAACGCGAGTCGTCGGCACGTGAAAACACATCTGCTCTCCCAGCGTCCGATCGCGGGGGTCGGAAACATCTACGCCGATGAAGCGCTGTGGATCGCGCAGGTCCACCCAGCACGACGCCGATTGACCAGGGTGCAAGCGGCGACGCTGCTCGGGGCCATTCGGGAGGTCTTGGCGGAGGGCATCGAGCGGGGAGGCACGACCCTTCGTGACTATGTGGACGCTGACGGCCATGCCGGCACCAACCAGTTGCACCTTCGCTGCTACGGACGCGCCGGTGAACCATGTCTGCGATGTGGGTCCATCCTCACCAAGAGCGTCATCGATGCTCGGACGTCGACCTGGTGTCCCACGTGCCAGACCAGATGAATCAGGTCGGCCGACGGCACCCCTGGCCATCACACTTTCATCACATGCTCCGAACGACCCCATGAACTCCTCGCTCGATGATGACAACATCGCTTCCGGCCCCCGGGAGGATTCACTCACTCGAGGTCATCATGTTCCAGCAATCAAAACGCACCCTCGCCGTCGCCGTTGCCGCCGCCGGTCTGGCCCTTCCCATCAGCGGCGTAGCCCTCGCGGCGGCGCAGACAGTTGACCCGCCAGCGAGTTCGACGTCGACGACCATGTCGGGTACCCCGCCGTCAGGCCAGGATGCCACGAACGAAGAACGAGCTGCCCGACGAACCGAGTGGGTCAACGATGTGGCCGCCAAGCTCGGCGTGTCCAACCAGCAACTGCAGTCCGCCATCGAATCGGTTCGTCTGGACCACCTGACCGCGCGCCTCGATCAGCGGGTCGCCGCCGGCAAGATGACCCAGGCCGAGGCCGACGACACCATCGCTAAAGCAACAGCAGGTGACTGGCCCGCACGCGGCGTCGGCCGACGACACCATCGTTGATCGGACCGGGGGCTGACCAACCCACCCGCTGGTCATCTGTTACGGTTGTGTGACGTTTTCGCTCGGAGCGAGCGTCGCCCCCCACCACATGATCGATCCTCACCGACGCCGCCCCCATCCTGCAGCCGGACTCTCGCGTTCGCATCCGGGCATCCGGCTCCTCGCCGTGGTGGTTGCGCTCTGCGCTGGCGTGACCGTCGGCCCCGTCGATGCCTCAGTTACCAAACCAAGTCCTCCCAAGGCGCCCGCTCAACCATCGCTCAAGGAGCTGCAACAACAGCGAGAGGCGGTTCGCTCGAAGAAGGCAGCAGCGGCATCGCAGGTCAACGTGCTGTCCGCCACCGACCAAGAATTGACACAGGCACTGTCAGATCTCTCCGACGACGTGAACACCCAGACCTCATTGGCCGAGGATGCCCAGAAGGCCCAGGCTCAAGCCGAGGCCGACGCCGCTACCGCCCAGACCGCTCTCGACGCATCCGAAGCGGAGCTCGTGGTGTTGCGGGGCGACATCAAGAACGAGGCCATCGAGGCGTATATCAACGCCACCGACAAGAACGAGTGGTCGATCCTCTCGGGCGACAGCCCCAATGACGCACTCAACCGAGCGACCATCCTGTCGGAACGCTCATCGGCGAGTATGGATTCTGCCGAGCGATTCCGCAGCGTCCAAGAAGACCTCGGAATCCAACAGAAGGCCAAGACCGACGCAGCGGCCCGCAGCGCCGCCAAGCAACTCGAGGCCAACAATCACCTCGACGCGTTGGAACAGTCCCAGGCCAAGCAGGAGCAGTTCCAGCAGGAAGTCAACGACCGCATCGACTCGGCGCAGGCCGAGGCGGACGCGCTTGCCTCGTTCGACTCGACCTTGTCCTCGGAGATCACCACACGACAGGCCAAGCTCGCCGCCGAGATCGCCGCCCGTCAGCGCCAAGCCGACGCGGCACGGGCAGCGCTCAGCCGCTCCGGACGGAAGTACACCAGCCGCTCGACCGCCGACCGGCCGGCGCCCACCTTCGGGACGTCGGGAGGTTCGGGCATCGTCAACGTGCAAGGAATCTCGGTGGCCTCGAACATCGCCGCCAATCTGGGTGCCTTACTCGACGAAGCTCGCGCGGCTGGCATCAACTTCGGTGGTGGCGGCTACCGGGACCCGTCCCAACAGATCGCGCTGCGCCGGGCACACTGCGGCTCCAGCAACTACGCCGTCTATCAGGCACCGTCCTCGTCGTGTCGACCGCCAACGGCGCCACCGGGACGCTCGCAACACGAGCTCGGCTTGGCCATCGACTTCTCGGTCGGTGGGCGTGTGCTGAGCCGCGGTTCGGCTGGCTACCAATGGCTGGCGGCGAACGCCTCGCGCTTCGGCCTCTTCAACCTTCCGTCGGAGCCGTGGCACTGGTCGGTCAACGGCAACTGAATCGTCGAGATCAGAACTCGGAATCGTCCATCGTTGGCGGCGGCTCAGGTGGTAGCGGCTCAGCGGGTTGGGTTTCGCTGGACTGAATGCGCGCCGCTGATCGCTCCGGGGAGAACACCTCGGCTGCCAACTCGGCGTCGGAGTAGACGACACGATCTCGACCCAGCTCCTTGGCCAACATCAGCCCGGCATCAGCAATGCGGATGACCGACTCCACGTTGGAAGCCGAGGACGAGTGGGTGACCCCGAAGCTCGAGGTGAACGCCGGGAGGTCGCTGGCAGCGATGGCCTCGATGAGCGCAAAGCGCATCCGCTCGATCACTTCCATCGACCGACCGATGTCCATCTCGGGGTAGACCAACACGAACTCCTCGCCGCCGAACCGCGCCACGATGTCGTGGCCGCGTACGTTGTCCGAGAGGACCCGCGCGAACATCTGCAACGCACGATCCCCGACCTCGTGGCCGTAGCGATCGTTGAGGTTCTTGAACTCATCGAGGTCGGCAACCACCAACACGAATGGTGTGGTGGTGCGAATGAGATCCTGCAGAGCGCTCTCGAGTGTGCGCCGGTTGGACAGCCCGGTCAGGGTGTCGGTCGAGGCCTGCAAGCGAGTGCGCTCCAGGGTTCGGATCGAGCCGATCCGACTGCCGGTCTGGCTGGCGAGCGTCACGAGCTGCTCAACGAGTTGCGGAGGCGGCGGGTGATCCACCGGGCCGGTGGCGTGCAGCACGCCCACCACGCCACCCACATTGATGGGGATACACGTCGCTGAGCACGGGCCCGAAACTCGATCGCGCAACATCGGACATGCATTCAATGCATCTGGGCGGTCAAAGCTCATCGTGCGCCCCCAGCGAATGGCAACGCACGACCCAGTCAGCCCGACCGGGCAGTTGGGTGCACCTCCTGTCGGGTTCGTGACGAGCTGGCTGAGCTGCGAACTGCCCGACTCGGCCACCAGGAGTTCCGCAGGAGTGTTGGACGCCAGAATCGAGAAACTGTGCTCCACGATTCGTTCGATGTCGGCCTCGTCGCCTGCCAGGTCGAGGGCTTCGGAAATGATGCGTTGTTGGGTGACTCGCTCAGCATCTCCGGACAACTCACGAACTCGTTCGGCCAGCCCGTCTGCCATCGAATTGAATGAACGCGCCAGCAGTCCAACCTCGTCGGCAGCTTCGACATTGCGGACATGGAGATCGCCGTCACCAAATCGTCGCATCACCTGGGCGAGCATCCGCATCGGCCGGGTGATGCTTCGCGCAATGGCGAAGCTGAAGACGACCGCCAGCATCGCTCCCACCACCAGCGCTACCGCCAAAGCGATCAGGGAGCGATTTCGGGTGTCCACCAAGCCGGCGGCGGTCGAGGCCTCGACATCACCGACGACCGCGTCGAGTTGGGTTCGTTGACGTTGCGCTGCGGCGAAGGCGCTCTGCTCGGCCTCGAGGAGCGAGTCCGATGGAGCGACTGCCTCGGCGGCGGCCATCACCCGACGGACCGTTGCGACATACGCCATGTCGGCCGCCGCTACCTGGCCGAGCTGTGCTTGGACGCCGACGTCCTGTCGAGTGCTCTCAGTAAGTGGAAGGGGTTCTCCCAGCTGACGAATCCGCCCCTCGATGGCTTGATCCCCATCAGCAGGCGTCTCGGAGTCACGGATCAGCCGGTGGATCTCCTCGAGATCGGTGATCGACCGATCGTTGGCGCGCCGAGCCTCCGTGAGCTCCGACGACCGCTGGGTGGAATTGAACATCGCCATCACCCCCGCCGCGGCGATGCCGGCGACGACGCCGGCGACGACCATCAACACCACAGCAAGTCCCACGGTTCGGGTCCGGATGGATCCGCGTCGCCAGCGCGACTGGTCCCGGGCGGGCTTCGCAATCGGGTTCGACGCCGCCGGGCGCCTCGGATCGCCGGTCCGAGGCAGCGGTTCGGGCATCTCGTAGGGGCTCCGGCGACGGGGCACGCCAGGCCCACGGGGTGGCGTGGAGGCAGCCGGATCGTTGTCGGGATCGCTCTCGGGATCGTTGTCCGGATCGTTGTCCGGATCGCTCTCGGGATCGTTGTCCGGATCGCTCTCGGGATCGTTGTCGACCAGAGCGTTCGAGATCTCGGGGTCACCAGCGCTCTCGACGATGTCCGTATCACCATTGGTGGTGGCGAAGGGCGACACGGGCGGTCCAGCAACGGACAACTCGTCCGAACCGGTTGCATCGGCGTCCATATCATCAACCACGGCGGTGGTTCCTCGGTGACGGCGGGCCCATCTGCCCGCGACGGATCGCCCGACCACATCGAACTGAACGAACTGACCGACCGCCGCCGAATCCTGCTCTGTTCCGCCGTTTTGCCGCCGTCGACGTTCCTCGGGTGGCGAAGCTCCCCAGCACCGGGCAGATGGTACCAAAATGCGCCGTGAGGGGCCGAATAGACGCGACAACCCCGAAGAGCGTCAAGGCTGTCAGCGCAGCAACGGCATCACGAGGTCACTGAATCGCTGAGCCTCCTGCAGATGTGGGTACCCCGACAGGATGAAGGTGTCGATGCCCACCTCGGCATAGTGCCTCATCGTCGCCGCCACCTGGGCAGGGTCTCCGACGATCGCAGCGCCGCAGCCGGAGCGGGCTCGTCCGATCCCGGTCCACAGGTGACGATCGACATAGCCGTCG
>Ga0335397_10004104_pt1 | contig 19303 bp, 30 predicted proteins | sample MAT04_FD_205740 | JGI IMG/M metagenome (GOLD analysis project Ga0335397, IMG submission 205740) | Freshwater microbial communities from Lake Fryxell liftoff mats and glacier meltwater in Antarctica - MAT-04 (spades assembly) (version 2) ... | reverse complement strand
TGCGCTCTTTCTTACGAGGGCGACGCCCTCCTGCTGGTGGCTTGGCCATTACTTACGGACCTTCTTCTTACCGGCGACGGTCTTCTTGGGACCCTTGCGGGTGCGGGCGTTGGTGTGCGTGCGCTGGCCGCGAACGGGAAGGCCACGACGGTGGCGCAGGCCCTGGTAGCAGCCGATCTCCATCTTGCGCTTGATGTTCTGGGAGACGTCACGGCGGAGGTCACCCTCCACCTTGAGGTTGCCCTCGATGTGAGCGCGGAGCTTGTTGACCTCTTCGTCGGTCAGATCCCGAACCCGGGTGCTCTGGTCGATGCCGGTCGCCTCGCAGATTTCCTCTGCGCTGGAGAGTCCGACTCCGTAGATGTAGGTAAGCGAGATCACCAACCGCTTTTCGCGGGGGATGTCAACACCGGAGATACGTGCCATGGGTGACCTTCCTAGCCCTGCCGCTGCTTGTGGCGGGGGTTCTCGCAGATGACCTGAACACGCCCGTGGCGGCGGATCACCTTGCACTTCTCACAGATCTTTTTGACGCTCGGTCGAACCTTCATCATGTGGCTTTCTCATCGAGCGGACCGCTCCGCTCAGCTTGGGGAGGGCCCGAACCAGCGCACGCGCTGGCGCAACGGCCCGGGTCATCATTTGTATCGGTAGGTGATCCGACCTCGGGTGAGGTCATACGGGGTCAACTCAACCTGAACTTTGTCTCCGGGGAGAATGCGGATGTAGTGCATTCGCATCTTGCCGGATATGTGGGCCAGAACTTTGTGGCCATTCTCGAGCTCAACGCGGAACATTGCGTTCGGCAGTGGCTCGGTGACCGTTCCTTCCAGAACGATCGCGTCTTCTTTGGGCTTGGGCAGGGCAGCATCCTCCTAGGGATGTACAGAACAGCGGCTCAGACTTGGGCGCACGAGAATTCGCGGCGCACGGACGGCCAGCGAGACAGTGTACCGAGCCGAGGGGTCCCAGACAAATGCACGATCACGAGGCCTGCGCTGAGCCGGCGACGATTGCCGCGACCAGCGCGTCGGCGATGTCGTCGGGATGTCCGACCCCATCGACGACCACCAACTTGCCACGCTCCTCGAACCAGGCGGTGAGCGGTTGGGTCTGACTTTGGTACAGGGCCAGCCGCCGACGGACCGACTCCTCGGAGTCATCGCCGCGCTGGACGACCGAACCGCCACACTTGGCGCACTCGCCGCTATCGGCCGAGGCATCGCCAAGGGCGTAAATGGTTCCACAGGACTCACACACCCGGCGACGAGTGATGCGCTCGACGACCACATCCTCGGGGACCTCGAGATTGATCGCCAGATCGACGCCACCCGGTGCCAGTATCGAGTTGAGGAACTCGGCCTGCGGCGGGGTACGGGGATATCCGTCGAGCAGGAAGCCGACCAAGGCGTCAGGCATGGCGAGGCGCTCGCGCACCACACCTTCCATGACCTCATCGGACACCAAGCCTCCATCATCCATGATGGCCTTCACCGTTCGCCCGAACTCGGAACCGGTCGCAGCAGAGGCCCGAAGCATGTCGCCGGTAGAGATATGGGGTATCCCGAAGTGCGCGGCGAGCCGAGTGCACTGTGTTCCCTTACCCGCGCCCTGGCGGCCAAAGATGATCAAACGGAGAGCGGGTCGCATGACGGGATGACAGCAGCTTCACGGCGGCGATGCAAATGCATCACTTGGCCGTGAGGAAGCCTTCGTAGTTACGCATCATGAGTTGTCCGTCGATTTGCTTCATCGTCTCGAGGGCGACCCCGACTGCGATCAGCAGCGAGGTGCCGCCGAAGTTCTGACCGATGCTGGCGGTGTCACCCGAGAGAAGAGCACCGATGACGATGGCGGGGCCAATGGCGAGGAACGCTATGAACAGTGCGCCCGGCAACGTGATGCGGCTGAGCGTTTTGGACAGATAGCGCTCGGTCTGGGGACCAGGCCGGATGCCCGGGATGAAGCCACCTTGCTTACGCAGGTTGTCGGCCTGCTGCACCGGATCGAAGGCGATCGCCGTGTAGAAGTAGGCGAAACCCACGATGAGCAGTCCGAAGAACGACAGGTAAAGCCAGTGAGTGCCACCGGTGAAGGTGTCGTTGATGAAGCTACTTACGTCGGCGCCCCATCCGTCACTGGGCAGCACCTGGCTGAGCAGGACCGGAAGGTTCAGTACGGCGTTGGCGAAGATGATCGGGATGATGCCGGCCTGGTTGACCTTGAGCGGGATGTAGCTGTTCTGGCCGCCGTACATGCGCCGGCCGACAACCCGCTTGGCGAACTGCACCGGGATACGACGCTGGCCCTGCTCGATGAACACGATCATGATCAGCATCAGCACCGCCATCAGCAGCACAATGGAGAGCCCGCCCCAACCATCCTCGGCCTTGACCTGCGTACCGGTACCGGGCAGTGACGACACCACCGAGGCGAAGATGATCAGCGACATTCCGTTGCCGATCCCGCGCTGCGTGATGGTCTCGCCCATCCACATGAGCAACGCCGTGCCGGCGGTGAGCGTCGTGACGATGAGCAACACCCGGAAGACACCGAAGTTGGGCACGAGGTCGATGTTCTGGTTGGTACTGAGGCCACCGCCACCGTTGTGGAAGAGGAAGACCAAGCCGGTCGACTGCAGCACAGCGATGGCGATGGTGAGGTAGCGGGTCCACTGCGTGGTCTTGCGCTGACCGACCGCACCCTGCTCCTGCCATTGCTGGAGCTTCGGGATGACCACCGTCAGAATCTGCATGATGATCGAGCTGGTGATGTACGGCATGATGCCGAGAGCGAACAACGCAAACTGGGTGAGCGCCTGGCCGCTGAACAGCGTGAGGAAGGCGAGTACGCCGCCCTGCTCGGCCTGTTCCTTTACAGCGTTGACCGCGTTCTGGTCGATTCCCGGCGTCGGCAGGTACGAGCCCAGCCGATAGATCACCAACATGAAGAGCGTAAACAGAATCTTATTTCGAAGGTCCGGGACCTTGAAGATGTTCCGGATCGAAGACCACACAGGAGACTCCTGAAAAGTTCGGTATCGAGATCGAGACGGTAGCCGACGAGAGAATCGGAACAGACCCGTGTGACGTAGCCGCTACAGACTAACGGTTCGTATGGGCGCTTCCGTGGAACGCCGGGCGAACACCGAACGGCTTCGACAGGATCTCGGTAGTGCCACCGGCGGCCTCGATGGCCTCGGTCGCCGACTTCGAGAAGCCGTGCGCCTGGACCGTCACCTTGCGGGTGAGGTCGCCACGTCCGAGAATCTTGACGAGGGCACCCTTGGACACGAGGCCGTTGGCGAGCAGCGACTCGGGCGAGATCTCGGTGAGACCGGACTCCTCGAGCGTGTCGAGATTAATCGCCTGGTACTCAACGCGGAACGGGTTGTTGAAGCCCTTGAGCTTCGGCACCCGCATGCTGAGCGGCAGCTGACCACCCTCGAACGAGACCGGAATGGAGCCACGGGCCTTCTGGCCCTTGGTGCCACGGCCGGCGGTCTTGCCGCCCTTGCCACCGATGCCGCGACCGACGCGCTTGCGACGCTTGGTGGCGCCCTCAGCGGGCTTCAGATCATGGACCTTCATGAGTTCGCTCCCTCGTCGGAGACGGTCTCGACCTTGATGAGGTGCGGGACCTTGGCAATCTGGCCGCGCGTATCAGGGGTGTCGGGCAGGGTGTTGGTCTTACCGATCCCACGCAGGCCCAAGGCGCGAAGCGTGCCGCGCTGCTTGGGCTTGGTGCCGATCGACGAACGGACCTGGGTAACCTTGAGACTCGCCATCACTTGACCTCGAACGGTGCGGGGGCCGGGCCGCGCTGGCTCTCACGGTACGCCGCGAGAAGGCCCTTGGGGACGAATTCCTCGGGGTCGAGCCCACGCAGGCGAGCGATCTCGTCGGGACGACGAAGGCGCTGAAGTCCGTTAATGGTGGCTCGAGCCACGTTGATGTAGTTGGAGGAGCCGAGCGACTTGCAGAGCACGTCGTGGATGCCGGCCTCCTCAAGGATCTGGCGGGCGGCGCCACCGGCGATGACGCCGGTACCGGGAGCGGCGGGCTGCAAGAGCACCCGCCCGGCCCCGAGCACGCCGATGATCGGGTGCACGATGGTGGATCCGGCGAGCGCGACTTCGAACAGGTTCTTGCGAGCCTCTTCGGTGCCCTTTTGGATCGCGAGCGGGACTTCCTTGGCCTTGCCGTAGCCCAGGCCGACACGACCGTTACCGTCCCCGATCACCACAAGTGCGGTGAAGGAGAAGCGACGGCCGCCTTTGACGACCTTCGCGACACGGTTGATGTTGATCACCCGTGAATCGCGAAGCTGCAGATCGGACTCGTTAATCAGTGCCATCAGAACTCCAATCCTGCTTCGCGCGCCGCGTCGGCGACTGCGGCCACACGGCCGTGGTAGTGGTACCCGCCGCGGTCGAAGACCACGGTGGTGACGCCAGCGGCCTTGGCCCGCTCGGCCACCAGGGCACCGACCTTGGCCGCGCCCTCCTTATTTCCCCCGGTTGAGCGGAGGTCGGCCTCGAGGGTCGAGGCGGCGGCGACGGTCGTGCCCGACGCATCGTCGATGACCTGCGCGATGATGTGCCGGTTGGACCGGAACACGGCAAGGCGCGGTCGCACGGCGGTGCCGATAACAACCTTGCGGACCCGGGCGTGACGCCGGATGCGGGCGTCGCGGGTGTACTTGGCCATGTCGCTCATTACTTGCCAGCCTTTCCGGCCTTGCGGCGGACGTGCTCGTTGGCGTAGCGGACGCCCTTGCCTTTGTAGGGCTCGGGCTTGCGGATCGAGCGGATGTTCGCAGCGACCTGGCCGACGATCTCCTTGTCGATGCCGTGGACCTCGACCTTTGTCGGGACCGGCACGATGAAGGAGATTCCTTCGGGGGCGTTCACGACAACGGGGTGGGAGAAACCGAGCTGCAGATCCAGCGTGTCGGCAGTCTTGGCGGCGGCACGGTAGCCGACGCCCACGATCTCGAGGTCCTTGCGGAAGCCCTCGGTCACGCCCACGACCATGTTGTTGACGAGCGAGCGGAACATGCCGTGCAGTGCACGGTTCTCCCGCTCGTCATCGGGACGCTCGACGTGGATGATGTTCTCGTCCTGGCGCACGGTGATGGCACCGGGGATCGGGCGGCTGAGCTCGCCCTTCGGGCCCTTGACGGCCACCTGCCCACCAGTGATGGAGACGGTGACGCCAGCGGGAACCGTGATCGGCGCTTTTCCAATACGACTCATGAGCTACCTACCAGACCTTGCAGAGGATCTCGCCGCCGACCCGACGCTTGCGCGCCTCACGGTCGGTCATGAGACCTTGGGATGTGGACAGCACGGCGATGCCGAGTCCACCGAGCACGCGAGGCACCTCGGTGTACTTGCTGTACACCCGGAGACCGGGCTTGGAGACCCGCTGGATGCCCGAGATGACTCGCTCACGCTCGGGGGAGTACTTGAGCTGGATGCTCAGGACCTTCTCGGGGGCATCGGAGCGGTCCTCGACGGAGAACTTACCGATGTAACCCTCACTGTGGAGGAGGGCCGCAAGGGCTTCCTTCTGCTTGGACGACGGCATTTTGACGTCGTCGTGCATCGCCGTGTTGGCGTTACGCAGACGGGTGAGCATGTCGGCGATGGGATCAGTCATTGTCATGGTGCATCGCCTCCTTACCAGCTGGCCTTGGTCATGCCCGGAATCTCGCCCGCATGGGCAAGCTCACGAAGGCAGATACGACAGAGTCCGAATTTGCGGTACACAGCACGGGGCCGGCCGCAACGCTGGCAGCGGGTGTAGCCCCGAACCTTGAACTTGGGCTTCTTTTGCTGCTTGTTGATGAGCGCCTTGGTTGCCATGGCTTACTGCTGCCCTTCGCGTCGGAACGGGAACTTGAATGCGTCGAGGAGCGCCTTGCCCTCGGCATTGGTGCGAGCGGTCGTGACGATGGTGATGTCCATGCCACGGGACACGTCGACCTGGTCGTAGTCGATCTCGGGGAAGATCAACTGCTCGGTGACGCCGAAGGTGTAGTTACCCCGGCCATCGAAGGCCCGAGGGTTGAGACCGCGGAAGTCACGGATTCGCGGGATGGCGAGCGTCAGGAGACGGTCGTAGAACTCCCACATCTGGTTACCCCGCAGGGTCACCTTGACGCCGATCGGGTTGCCCTCACGGAGCTTGAACCCGGCAATCGACTTCTTGGCCTTGGTCACGACCGGCTTCTGGCCGGCGATGATGGTGAGCTCGCCGACGACTTTGTCGATCAGCTGCTTGTGCTCGATGGCACCACCACAGCCGACGTTGATGACGATCTTCTCGAGCCGGGGAACTTCCATGATGTTGGAGAGCTCGAGCTCGGTCTGGAGCTTGGCGCGGATCTCGTCGTTGTAGAGCGTCTTGAGACGGGGAACGAACGTTGTGGTCGTCATGGGAGGTCAACTCCGGTTCGCTTGCTGACGCGGACCTTGGTGCCATCGGCCTCGACGCGGAAGCCGACGCGGGTCGCCTTGCCGTCGGGGTCGATGAGGGCCACGTTCGAGATGTGGATAGGCATCTCGAGATCGATGATGCCGCCCTGGTCCATGGCCTTGGTCGGCTTGCGGTGGCGCTTGGCCACGTTGATGCCTTCGACAACGACCTTGTCGGCCTTGGGAATGGCCCGCTTGACGGTCCCTTCCTTGCCCTTGTCCTTGCCGGCGAGCACGACGACTCGGTCGCCTGAACGGATCTTCATCACAGCACCTCCGGTGCGAGCGAGACGATGCGCATGAACTTCTTGTCGCGAAGCTCACGGCCGACCGGACCGAAGATGCGGGTCCCTCGCGGCTGGCGGGCATCGTTGATGAGGACGGCGGCGTTCTCGTCGAAACGGATGTAGGAACCGTCTGGACGACGCTTCTCCTTCTTCACCCGAACGACGACGCACTTCACGACGTCACCCTTCTTGACCGACGCGCCCGGAAGCGCGTCCTTGACGGTGGCGACGAAGATGTCGCCGATCGAGGCGTAGCGCCGGCGAGAGCCACCGAGCACCTTGATGCAGAGCACCTCGCGTGCTCCCGAGTTGTCGGCGACACGGAGTCGCGATTCCTGCTGGATCATCGTGCACGCTCCAGGACTTCCACGATGCGCCAGCGCTTCAGCTTGGACAGGGGGCGGGTCTCGGCGACCCGAACCTTGTCACCGACGTTGAGATCGTTCTCTTCGTCGTGCACATAGAGCTTGGTGTTGCGCAGCAGGGTCTTGCTGTACTTCTTGTGGCGGACCCGCTCGGTCACGGTGACGATGGCCGTCTTGTCCATGCCGTTCGACGTGACCAAGCCCTCGCGCACCTTGCGGGCGTTACGCTCGGCCGGTGCGGCGGAGCCGGTGGTGGTATCGGTTGCTTCGGCCATCACTGGCTCGCTTCCTGTGTCGCGGCCGACTCGGCTGCGGCGATCTCTCGCTCGCGGAGTTCGGTCAGAATTCGTGCAATCTGTTGCTTCTCGCCACGGACCTTCGAGGTGCTCTCGAGTGACCCGGTCGCCAGTTTGAAGCGGAGCTGGAACAGCTCGTCGCGGTGGCGGGTGAGCTCATCGAGCAGCTCGGCGTCTCCGAGGTCTGATACTGCTGTCTTCGCCATCAGAACCCCTCCTCACGCTTGATGATGCGTGCCTTGATCGGCAGCTTCTGGATGGCCCGGTTGAGGGCGCCGCGGGCGATCTCCTCATCGGGGTAGGACAGCTCGAACATGACCCGGCCCGGGCGCACCACGGCAACCCACTTCTCGGGGTTGCCCTTACCGGAACCCATGCGGGTCTCGGCGGGCTTCTGGGTGATGGGCTTGTCCGGAAAGATGTTGATCCACACCTTGCCGCCACGCTTGATGTGGCGGGTCATGGCGATACGGGCAGCTTCGATCTGACGAGCGGTGATCCACCCGGGCTCGAGGGCCTGGATCCCGTACTGGCCATAGGTGACCGACGGTGCGCCTTTGGTATTTCCGGTCAGCCGGCCGCGGTGTTGCTTGCGGTGCTTGACCTTTCTGGGCATCAACATGTTCAGTCACCATCCCCGGGGCGGAAGTGCGGGGTCTCGTGATGCTGACGAGTCGCACGTTCGATCTGCTCTTCTTCTTCGAGGAGCCGCTCCAGATCGGGATCGGCCTCCTTGACCAGCGGCGTTGCCTCGTCGATCTCGTCGACGGGAGCCGTCTCGGCACGCTTCTTTGCGGTGGACACAACTCGGCGGGGAGCGCGGGGCTCACCGGCGGTCTCGCCCACGGCCATCGCAGCTTCGCGGACAGCCTTGTCGTCGGTCTGTGGCTTGTAGGGCAAGATGTTGCCCTTGTAGATCCACACCTTCACGCCGATGCGGCCGTAGGTGGTGTGGGCCTCGCGGAAGCCGTAGTCGATGTCGGCACGAAGGGTGTGCAGCGGCACCCGACCCTCGCGGTACCACTCGGTGCGACTCATCTCGGCGCCGCCGAGGCGACCTGAGCACTGCACCCGGATGCCCTTGGCGCCGGCCTTCTGTGCGTTCTGCACGGCTCGCTTCATGGCACGACGGAAAGCGACACGGCCGACGAGCTGATCGGCGACGCCCTGGGCGATGAGGGCAGCGTCGAGCTCGGGCTGCTTGATCTCCTGGATGTTCAGCTGGACCTTGGCGTTGCCGGAGATCTTGGTGAGACCGGCGCGGAGGCGGTCGGCCTCGGAGCCGCGACGACCAATCACGATGCCCGGGCGGGCGGTGTGGACGTCGACACGGAGACGGTCACGAGTGCGTTCGATCTCGACGCGGCTGATGGCGGCGTGCGGCAGCTGCGTCATGAGGAAGTCGCGGATCTTCCAGTCCTCGATGACGTTGTCGACGTACTCCTGGCGGCTGGCGAACCAGCGGGACTTCCATTCGGTGGTGACACCGAGGCGGAATCCGTACGGATTGACCTTCTGACCCATTACTTGTCTCCCTCGGCGGCTTCGTCGGTGGCGTCGGCATCGGTGACGACCTCATCGGTCGGCGCCTCGTCGGCAGGTGCCTCGTCGACGATGTCCGCCTCGACGACCTCTCCGGTGACCGCGTCGCCGGTGGCGATCTCGTCGGTCACGATCTCGTCGGTCACGACTTCGTCGGTCGGAACCTCGTCGGCGAGCGGCGTGGTGGTCTCGCCGGACTTGCGGCTGCCCGAGACACGACGGGCACGGCTGGCCGCAGCTCCGGGGGCAGCGCCACGACGGCTCTGCTTGGCCCGCTGCATCTCGAGATCGGCCTCGGCGTAGCGGCTGACGATGACGGTCACGTGGCAGGTGCGCTTGTTGATGCGTCCGGCACGACCACGGGCACGGGGGCGGAAGCGCTTAAGCGTCGGACCCTCATCGGAGAAGCACGCTGAGACATAGAGCTCATCGGCGGCGATGTTGTCGTTGTGCTCAGCGTTGGCGACAGCAGAGTTCAACGTCTTGAGGATCGGCACTGAGGCACTGCGCTCGGTGAGCTGCAGGATCGCCTGAGCCTCAGCGATGGACTTGCCGCGGATCAGGTTGAGCACCTCACGGGCCTTATAGGCCGAGAAACGGGCGTATTTGAGCTCGGCCCGGGTACCCGGACGCTCGTTGGTCTTGACTCCGAAAGCCATCAGCGACGCCCCGACTTCTCTTGGCCGGCGTGAAACTTGAAGGTCCGGGTCGGCGCGAACTCGCCAAGCTTGTGACCCACCATCGATTCGGTGATGTAGACGGGCACATGCTTGCGACCGTCATGCACCGCGATGGTGTGACCCACCATGTCGGGGATGATCGTCGAGCGACGTGACCAGGTCTTGATGACCGTCTTGTTGCCGGCTTCGTTGAGGACGTCGACCTTCTTGAGAAGGTGATCGTCGACGAAGGGGCCTTTTTTGAGACTGCGAGGCATGTGGTTTTTTCTCCTCGACCCTTATCGGCGCGAGCCGCGGGTACGGCGACGACGCACGATGAGTTTCTGGGACGGCTTGGTCTTGTCACGGGTACGGCCTTCGGCCTTACCCCAGGGGGACACGGGATGGCGTCCGCCAGAGGTCTTGCCCTCGCCACCACCATGGGGGTGATCGACGGGGTTCATTGCCACACCGCGGGTCTGGGGCTTGATGCCCTTCCAGCGGTTACGACCGGCCTTGCCGATCTTGATGAGCTCGTGTTCGGAGTTGCCGACCTCACCGATCGTGCCGCGGCAGTCGATCGGGACTCGGCGCATCTCGGTGGAGGGAAGACGAAGGGTGGCGAAGTCGCCTTCCTTGGCGACGAGCTGGACGCTCGCACCAGCGGAACGCGCCATCTTGCCACCGCCACCCGGCTGGAACTCGACGTTGTGTACGACGGTACCGACGGGGATGTAACGAAGCGGCATGGCATTGCCGGTGCGGATCTCCGAGCCCTGACCGGACTGAACCGTGTCGCCGACCTTGAGGTCCTTCGGGGCGAGGATGTAACGCTTCTCGCCATCGAGGTAGTGCAGCAATGCGATTCGACACGTGCGGTTGGGGTCGTACTCGATGGCAGCGACCTTGGCCGGCACGCCATCTTTGTTCCGCTTGAAGTCGATGATGCGGTACTGCTGCTTGTGACCGCCACCGCGGTGACGTGACGTCTTGCGGCCGTAGTTGTTGCGGCCACCCGTGCGGTGCTTGGGTGCAAGCAAGGACTTCTCGGGCGTCGTCTTGGTGATCTCGGCGAAGTCCGAGACCGTCTGGAATCGGCGACCCGGGCTGGTGGGCTTACGTTTGCGAAGTGCCATCTGCGTCCCTCTCAGCCGGCCTGGAAGATTTCGATGTCATCGCTGCCCTCGCGGAGGGTGACGATGGCGTGCTTACGGTCGGGCAGCTTGGTCATGCGGGGAGTCTTGCGACCGCGCTTGGCCTTGCCCTTGCGGTTGAGCGTGTTGACCTTGGAGACCTTGACGTTGGGCCAGATGGCCTCGACGGCCTGGCGGATCTCGATCTTGGAGGCGCTGGGCGCCACCACGAAGGTGTACACGTTCGTGTCGATGAGGCCGTAGGACTTCTCGCTCACGACCGGGCGGATGATGATGTCGCGTGGGTCTTTCACTGTGCGTCCTCCGCCACTGCTGCCGGCACGCTGGTGGGCAGGCTGTCGGTTGTGAACACGACGTAGTCGCTGATGAGCACGTCGTAGGTGTTGAGCTCGCCGAGGGTGATCACGTGGACCGACTCGATGTTGCGGAAGCTCTTCCACGCCACCGTGTCGGTGGGGGTGAGCACCACGAGCGCACGGCCGGTGACACCGAGGGCAAATAGAGCGTTGCGAGCGTCGGCCGTCTTGGGAACATCGAAGTTCCACGAGTCGACCACAATGACCTTGTCATCGGCGGCCCGGTCCGAGAGGGCCGAGCGCAGCGCCAGCTTCTTCATCTTCTTGGGGGTGCGCTGGTCGTACTTGCGAGGCTTGGGGCCGAGGGCAATGCCACCGCCGCGCCAGTTGGGCGAACGGGTGGATCCGGCACGGGCACGGCCGGTGCCCTTCTGCTTGAAGGGCTTCGCACCGCCGCCGGAGACCTCGGAACGCGTCTTGGTGGACTGGGTGCCCGAGCGAGCTGCGGCGAGCTGGGCGACAACGACCTGGTGCATGACCGGAACGTTCGGCTCGAGACCGAACACTGCGTCGTCGAGGTCGATGTTGCCGGCACTCGAGCCGGTCTGGTTCTTGATCGCGATGCTCGCCATCACTTGCCGCCCTTCACTGCGTCGCGGATCAAGACGATGCCACCGTTGGGTCCGGGCACGGCGCCCTTGACCAGGAGCAAATTCTGCTCGGTGTCGGCCTGCACGACCTTGAGGTTCAAGATGGTGACCTTCTCATTGCCCATCCGACCGGCCATCTTCATGCCCTTGAACACTCGCGAGGGGGTGGCGCACTGGCCGATCGACCCGGGCTTGCGGTGGGTCTTGTGGGTGCCGTGCGAAGCGCTCATGCCTGCGAAGTTGTGACGCTTCATGACGCCGGCGAAGCCTTTGCCCTTGCTCACGGCAGTGACGTCGATGCGCTCACCGGCCTCGAGCAGGTCGACCGAAATCTCCTGGCCGACCGAGTAGGACGACACATCGTCGAGGCGCAGCTCGACCAGGCGGATGCCCGGGTCGACGCCGGCGCTCTCGTAGTGACCCGCCAGCGGCTTGGTCAGCTTTCGAGGGTCGCGGGTTCCGTAGGTGACCTGCAGCGCGCTGTAGCCGTCGACGTCCGGGGTCTTCACCTGGACGATGCGACAAGGAGCCACGCGGACCACGGTGACAGGGATGACGTTGTTGTCGTCATCCCACACCTGGGTCATGCCTACTTTTTCACCAACAATTGTCTTCGTCGCCATGACGATCTCTTTCGCTCCTGGCTCGTACTCGCCACGATGGTGGCGGCAGTGGAGCCCTGCACGCGAACGCTCCGCAGGGCAGGGCCAGGCGGAGCGATCTCTCGGTTGTGCCGACCGGTTCCCGCTGTGTTCGCCACCCTCGGTGGTGAACAACATCGGGCCTTGCCGAACGTCGATTCGCTGGTGTGACAGCCGACCCACAGGTCTGCCCGTTCACACGACTTGATGAGAGTAGCCGCGATTTGTGGTCGTGACCAAACTCTGAGCGGTCGGAACGTGGGGTTCCGTCGCTGGCAGGTAGTGCTGCCGGGTGCAGGGCGAACCCTGCTCGTTTGTCGGGCCGGAGCCCTAAGCGTTCTGGATTTTGATCTCGATGTCGACGCCAGCCGGAAGGTCGAGGCGCTGCAACGAGTCGATGGTCTTGGGAGTGGGCTCGAGGATGTCGATGAGCCGCTTGTGAATCCGCATCTCGAAGTGCTCGCGTGAGTCTTTGTACTTGTGAGGGGACCGGATGACCGTAAACCGGTGCTTCTCGCTCGGGAGCGGGATCGGGCCCTTGATCTTGGCCTGCGTGCGCACCACCGTCTCGACGATCTTGCGCGTCGACTGATCGATGATCTCGTGGTCGTACGCCTTGAGCCGGATGCGGATCTTTTGGTCAGTCATCTCTCTCACACTTCTGCTGAGGCGCCCGAACGGGCCCTCAGTACACTTCGAGTTTCCAAGGAACGGAGCCGAGTTTCTCGGCTGTGTGACTCTAGGCGGTGGACGCTCCGGTCATCAACTTCTCCGCCAAGTGTACGGCGATCTGGGCGGCAACGGCCGCGTTGGCTTCGGCGAGGGCCAGGTTTGCTGGGATGGAACGACCCTCGGTGGCCACCGAGAGCGCCTCCAAGATGAACGGGGTGACCGCCGGCCCGGAGATTCCAGCGTCGCGGGCATCGCTCACGGCCTGCGCGATGAACGGCTCGATCTCGGCCGCCGGAATTTCAGCGTCCGCCGGGATGGGATTGGCCACGATCACTCCCCCGCCATAGCCGAGGCCACGCGAACCCGACACGATCGCAGCGATCTCGGCGGCTGACTCGACGCGGTGGGGCACGGGTACCCCCGAGGAACGGCTGTAGAACGCCGGGAACTCGTCGGTGCCCAGCCCGAGCACCGGCACGCCGATCGTGTCGAGAAACTCGAGGGTGCGGGCGAGGTCGAGAAAGGCCTTGGCACCGGCGGTCACGGTGACGACCGGAACCCGACCGATGGCCTCGAGGTCCGCCGATATGTCACCGCTTGTCTCAGCGCCGCGATGCACGCCGCCGATACCACCCGTTGCGAACACCGCAATCCCGGCGCGGGCCGCCAACACCACCGAGGCAGCGACCGTGGTGACGCCGATGTCCCATCCCTGGCCGATGGCGACGCCGAGGTCGCGAGCCGAGGTCTTGCGGGAGCCCTCAAGGACCCGGTCGGTTTCCTCGTCGTTGAGTCCGACAACGGCAGTACCGTCGATGACGGCGGTGACCGCAGCGGTGGCGCCGTTGGCCGAAACCGCAGCGAAGCACTGGTCGAGCGCTGTGCGATTGTGCGGAGCGGGCAGGCCGAGGTTCGAGAAGATGGTCGACTCGAGCGCTACAACAGCGCCGCCCGACGACAGGATCGCGGCGATCTCTTCGCCGACGCGGAAAGGGAGTTTCGTGGGCATGGCGTCAATCCTCCCACGCGTCGGCACCGACTCCCCCGACGACGCGGGCCGCCGCGTGGTGCCCGCCGGTGGCCGCAGCGGCCACCACGTCGAGCGACCAGGCATCGCGACCAGCGCCAAGCGCGTCGAGACCGGCGAGGAATCCAGCAGCGAAGGCGTCGCCTGCCCCCGTGGTGTCAAGGATCGCCACAGGCGGAACCGCCACCTCCACCGATGCACCATTGGGAGAGATCACCCAGGTGGGATCGGGGCCGTTGGTCGTGACGACCCACGCCCTACCGCCGATAGCTGCGGTAAGAAGACGGACTTCGTCGGCGTTGGGGAGTATCACGTCGGGGTCGAGGTCGACGAGCAGGTCGATGAACCGCGCCACACCGAAGGCCTCGAGCACCGAGACCGAGGATGGGTCGACCGAGACGGGCACGCCACGTCGGCGAGCCTCAAGGGCCAACGCCTCGCAGGCGTCGCCAGATGTCGGATCACACAGTGCATAGCCGGTCAGGTGCAGGCGCTCGGCGCCGTCGAGCCAGACGGGGTCCATCGTCCAGACGGGGCGATCGCCGCGGTCGGTCAGGAAGCGCCGCTGACCGAGATGATCGACCAGGACCACGATGCAGCCGGACCGCATGGCCGCGGGTCCAGCGGCCTCAACTCCGAGCGATGCCAGTTCGGAGGCCATCCACTCCCCCATCATGTCGGCGGCGCGCACTCCCACGAATCGAGCCGGTCGGCCGAGGCGAGCCGAGACGGCTGCAACGTTGGCGGCGGAACCGCCCCGATGGTGCGCGACGATCGACGGGGTGTCTGACACCTCGTCGATCTCGCCCTCGGTCAGCACGCTGACGTCGACCATCAGATCTCCAACGGTCACGATCACCGGCATGACCTTGCGGAGAGGAGCATCCGCCCCGGGTTGAAAACGCCGAACGGCCGGACACGAGGCCCGGCCGTTCGATCAGACATCAAGTGGCTACTTGAGGATCTTGGTCACCCGACCAGCACCCACCGTACGACCACCCTCACGAATCGCGAACCGCAACCCCTCATCCATCGCGATCGGAGCAATCAACTCCACATTCATCTCCGTGTTATCACCCGGCATACACATCTCCGTACCAGCCGGCAACGTGATATTCCCCGTCACATCCGTCGTACGGAAATAGAACTGCGGCCGATAATTCGAGAAGAACGGCTTATGACGACCACCCTCCTCCTTCGACAACACATAACAATTCGCCTCAAAATCCGTGTGCGGAGTAATCGACCCCGGCTTCGCCAAAACCTGACCACGCTGCACATCTTCCTTCTTCGTCCCACGAAGAAGAGCACCAATATTGTCACCAGCCTGGCCCTGATCCAAAAGCTTCCGGAACATCTCCACACCAGTACACGTCGTCTTCTGCGTGTCCTTCAACCCAACGATCTCAATATCATCGCCAGTGTTGATAATGCCCTGCTCAACCTTGCCCGTCACCACCGTGCCACGACCAGTAATCGAGAACACATCCTCGATCGGCATCAAGAACGGCTTGTCCAGATCACGCACCGGCTCCGGGATGTACTCATCCACCGCAGCCATCAACGCCATCACCTGAGCCTGAGCAGCCTCATCACCCTCAAGCGCCTTCAACGCCGACACCGGAATCACCGGAATGTCATCACCCGGGAACTCATACGCCGACAACAACTCACGAACCTCGAGCTCAACCAGCTCCAACAATTCCTCATCATCAACCATGTCAACCTTGTTCAACGCAACCACGATCGCCGGCACACCCACCTGACGGGCCAACAACACATGCTCACGAGTCTGAGGCATCGGACCATCAGCAGCCGAAACCACCAAAATCGCACCATCAACCTGCGCAGCACCCGTAATCATGTTCTTGATGTAATCAGCGTGACCCGGCATATCAACATGCGCATAATGACGATTCGCCGTCTCATACTCCACATGCGAAACATTGATCGTGATACCACGCTCACGCTCCTCCGGAGCCTTATCAATGTTCTCGAACGCCGTATACGTATTACCCGGCACATTGTCAAACAACGTCTTCGTAATCGCCGCCGTCAACGTCGTCTTACCATGATCGATGTGACCCATCGTCCCCACATTCACGTGAGGCTTGTTCCGCTCGAACTTCTCCTTGCCCATCGGGTGCCTTTCCTAACTTTGGTGTTTCAGAGGTGAGTGAGAATGTGTGTGAACTGGGGCGCTGGTCACTGACCAGTGACGCGGGCGACGATCTCTTCTTGCACGTTGCGCGGCGTTTGCTGGTAGCTGGCGAACTGCATGCTATAGGTCGCCCGACCCTGGGTCTTGGACCGCACGTCGGTGGCGTACCCGAACATCTCGCTGAGGGGAACCTCGGCGATGATGACCTGGTTGTTGCCCCGCTGCTCCATCTTGCCGACCTTGCCGCGACGGCTGTTGAGGTCGCCGATGACGTCGCCCATGTACTCGTCGGGAGTAACGACCTCCACAGCCATGATCGGCTCGAGCAGCACGGGCTTGGCCTTGCGGGCGGCCTCCTTGAAGACCTGGATGCCGGCGATCTTGAACGCCATCTCTGAGGAGTCGACGTCGTGGTACTTGCCGTCGGTGAGCTGCACCTTGATGTCGACGGTGGGATACCCAGCGAGGACACCGTTGCTCATGGCCTCGCGGATGCCGTGGTCGACCGACGGGATGTACTCCTTGGGAATGCGGCCGCCCGAGATCTTGTCCTCGAAGATGTAGCCGCCGCCGGGGCCGGTGGTCTCCATGGAGACCTGGACCTCGGCGTACTGACCCGAGCCACCCGTCTGCTTCTTGTGGGTGTAGGTCACGCCGGTTACTGCGGAGGTGACCGTCTCGCGATAGGCGACTTGCGGCTTGCCGACGGTGGCGTCGACCTTGAACTCGCGCATCATCCGGTCAACGAGGACCTCGAGGTGCAACTCGCCCATACCCGAGATGACCGTCTGAGCGGTCTCCTCGTCGGTGCGAACGGTGAAGGTGGGGTCTTCTTCGGAGAGGGCGAAGAGGGCCTTGGACATCTTGTCCTGATCGGCCTTCGTCTTCGGCTCGACGGCCACGTGGATCACGGGGTCGGGGAAGGTAAGGGACTCGAGCACCACCTGGTTGGCGGAATCGCTGAGCGTGTCGCCGGTGCGGGTGTTCTTCATACCCACCACGCCGACGATGTCGCCGGCGTAGATGGTGTCCTTGTCGTTCATCTCGATGGCGTGCATCTCGAGGAGGCGACCGCAACGTTCCTTGGCCGTGGTGCGCATGTTCGTGACCTGGTCGCCCTTGGAAAGCTGACCCGAGTACACCCGCACGTAGGTGAGCTTGCCGATGTGGGGCATGGTAGCGATCTTGAACGCCAGCGCCGAGAACGGCTCGCTGGCGAGCGGGGCCCGGAGGACTTCTTTGTCGCCCTTGGCGTTGTGGCCGACGACCGGAGGAATGTCGGCGGGTGACGGCATGTACCAGCAGACTGCGTTAAGCAGGGGCTGGACGCCCTTGTTCTTGAACGCGGTGCCGTTGAGGACGGGCACGACGCCGTGGTTGATGCAGGCCTCGCGCAGCGCCGCGCGGATATCGACGGCGGAGATCTCCTCTTCGCCGATGAACTTCTCCATGATGTTCTCGTCGGTCTCGCTGAGCACGTCGATCAGTTGCTGGCGGTAGTCCGCAGCAAGCTCGACCATGTCTTCGGGGATCGGAACGACGTCCCACGACGCACCGAGGTCTTCGCCCTGCCAGACCCAGGCGTTCATCTCGACGAGGTCGACGATGCCGAGGTAGTTGCCCTCGGAGCCGATCGGCAGCTGGATGACGGCGACGTTGGCCTCGAGGCGATCCTTGATGGTGTCGAGCACCATGTAGAAGTCGGCCCCGGTGCGGTCCATCTTGTTGACGAAGCACATGCGGGGAACGTCGTACTTGTTGGCCTGACGCCACACGTTCTCGGTCTGCGGCTCGACGCCGGCCACACCATCGAATACGGCAATGGCGCCGTCGAGGACGCGCAGCGAGCGCTCGACCTCGACGGTGAAGTCGACGTGGCCGGGCGTGTCGATGATCTGGATGCGGTGCTCGGTGTTGCTGAGCGTGTCGGACCAAAAGCACGTGGTGGCAGCGGAGGTGATGGTGATTCCACGCTCCTGCTCCTGAACCATCCAGTCCATGGTCGCCGCACCGTCGTGCACTTCACCGATCTTGTAGCTCTTACCGGTGTAATACAGGATGCGCTCGGTGGTCGTGGTCTTGCCCGCGTCGATGTGGGCCATGATCCCGATGTTGCGGGTTCGTTCGATGGGGAACTGCGACATAATCGATTCTCTCGAGTTTCAGGAAGAGTGTGAGGCCTCGACCAACGACTGGTCGTGACACGTCGGTGGACGAGACGGCCCGCAGCCGCAGAACGGGCGGGAACCCCTGGGAGTTACCAGCGGTAGTGGGCGAAGGCCTTGTTGGATTCGGCCATCTTCTGGAGGTCGTCCTTGCGCTTCACCGATGCGCCGACGCCGTTGGAGGCGTCGAGCAACTCGTTGGCGAGACGCTCGGCCATGGTGCGCTCGCGCCGCTGACGCGAGTAGCCCACGAGCCAGCGAATGGCGAGGGTGTTGGCACGACGCGGACGAACCTCGACAGGCACCTGGTAGGTGGCGCCACCAACGCGGCGGCTGCGAACCTCGAGCTGGGGACGGACGTTGTCGACGGCACGCTTGAGCGTTGCCACCGGATCGGCGCCGGTCTTCGTCTCGATGAGCGTAAGCGCGTCGTACATGATCTTCTCGGCCGTCGAGCGCTTGCCGCGCTGGAGGACCTTGTTGACGACCTGGGTGACGAGCACCGACCGGTAGACCGGGTCGGGCATCAGTTCGCGGCGCGGGGCTGGACCCTTGCGGGGCATACTACTTCTCCCTCTTGGCGCCGTAACGGCTACGGGCCTGCTTGCGGTCGCGGACACCGGAGGTGTCGAGTGTGCCGCGGATGATCTTGTAGCGAACGCCGGGGAGGTCCTTCACACGACCACCACGGACGAGCACGATGGAGTGCTCCTGGAGGTTGTGGCCCTCGCCGGGGATGTAAGCGGTGACTTCGATGCCGGAGGTCAGACGGACACGGGCGACCTTGCGAAGCGCCGAGTTCGGCTTCTTCGGGGTGTTGGTGTACACACGCGTGCACACCCCTCGGCGCTGTGGCGCACCCTTGAGCGCCGGGGTGGACTCCTTACGGCGCTTTGACTTGCGGCCC
>Ga0335397_10004102_pt1 | contig 19307 bp, 13 predicted proteins | sample MAT04_FD_205740 | JGI IMG/M metagenome (GOLD analysis project Ga0335397, IMG submission 205740) | Freshwater microbial communities from Lake Fryxell liftoff mats and glacier meltwater in Antarctica - MAT-04 (spades assembly) (version 2) ... | reverse complement strand
CAACTCGCTACCGTCAGAGTATCGGCGGTAGGGCGCTTGTCAGTGCGCCAAACGTTTCGCCCTCGACGGATAGCCGTCCGGCAGTTACAAGCCCCTAGCTTTTGCTATGGGGTTACTGACTTTGCTCCACAACCCCATGGTCCCCTCGACTATTGTTTGCGATCCCACGCCCGCGCTTCAAAGAGCACCGGCACGCCGCGCACGATACACAAGACAAGCGAAATCCAGCTCGCTGCCGACGCCAACAGCCAGACGGTGTCCGTCCATGGACTGGCCATGGCTTGCAGGGCGAGGGTCAGCGCCAACAACACAAAGGCGACCGCTTTGACGATGCCGTACGCTGCGCGCATGGGCCGGCCAGCCACCAGCCACTTCCCCCATGACGACGTCATCAGCGCGTGCGCCGTCTGGCCGCGGTCATAGCCGGCCTCCCGGATCGAATCGGTCAGCGAGCCGCGGATGACTACCGTAATGGGGATCCACATCGTGATCAGCCCAAGTTGGGCGTAGACCACCCACAGGATGATCTCCACGGCGCGGTCGGCGGCGATATCAAGCACGCTGCCAAGCAGCGTCTCCTCCTGGCGCTGGCGGGCGATGATCCCATCGATGGCGTCCATCAGAATGAGCACCAATACCAGCGGCACAGCCGCCAGCCGTCCGGCCACACCGCCAAAGTAGAGCAGCAGGACGATCAGGATCAAGACGGGAAAACGCGCCAGGGTGATCGTGTTTGCGAGGTTCATACGGCGATTATCAGGGAGATTCATTACTTTCGAAAATGGGGTGCCACCGAAGATCCGTCAACGGCGTGCCGAAAAAGCCGGCAATCTGCACGGCGGTTCGCCCGATTTGCTTTTGCACGGTCTTGGTCAACTTGCGAAAGGGCTGCACGGTGATAATCAAGCCGCTGCCCTTGCGGTCATAGCGCCACGTTGCCGCAGCTTGCCCGCCCACCAGCACAATGCCCTCAATGTGACCGGCAGGCCGCCACACCTGGCTGTAGTGCGTCGCCGGCACGATCCACTGTTTGTCTTTGTGGGCAAGCAGCAGTGGGTCGAACCGATAGAGCATATGCAGCGGCCAGGGGGCGTCCGCAGGCGCGGCCAACAGGTCATCGACGTCGTCGCGCAGCATGGTTTGCGCGGCGCCGTCCACGTCGACTTCTACCAGGCCGTCTTGCAACATCCCCCACCACCGGTGCGCATTGGTGATTTTGGCCCCACGCCAGTAGGCAAAATCCTTGACGGTTGACGGCCCAAAGACATGGAGATATCGGCGCAGCGCCTCTAGATTGGCCGCTTCGGCCGCAGGGGGATTCCAGGTCAGTTCGGGCAGCCAGAATTCGCGCGCGGCAAACATGCCTTCGTTTTCCGATCTTCCGCAATGACAGGCGTAGCCGCGGCGCACGAGGTCGGCAAAGATGCCACCCCACGGCGACAGATGATCGTCATCCAACGCCAAGCCGAGGCTGCGCAGATCGGTGCGGCCCATCGTGTCGCGCTGGCGCAGGATCACGGCCACCTGTTCGACCAGTGCGTTGTAGTCAGTATAGCGTTCTTCCTTCTCAGCAGAGGCGCCCCACCAGGTCTTGCCGGCGGCAATCGCGCTGTAGACGAGCGGCCACTCCGCACTTGGGTAGAGATGGAGGGTGCCGCGCTGCCCCCACAGCTTGACGAGGGTGCGCTGCGTGAAGAGCAACTCTTCAAAACGGTCGTGGGTCAGGCCGGTGGTGCGGTTCCATAGGGCGATGCCGGCGGCGGGCAGAATCTGCGCCTGCACGCCAAAGAGCGCGCCGGCGGCGGCCTCCGGCGATGCATAGGGGGCAAGCAGCCCGGAGCGCTGCATGCGATAGCGACGTACCTGGTCGATGGTGACGGGATAGGTGGGCATAGGCATGAGATGTGGATTGATCGCATGGAACAAACGTGCTATGATGCCGCCAGTGTAACGGGATTCATGGCGTCGCGCAAACTGGCCTGCCGGCGTACAAAGGCGAGAGATCATGGCAAGCAACACCAGCCGGTTACGGCACCCGTTGATACCCCATGCTGGCTGATCTGCTGCGCGAATTGCGCGGCGACCCTCAATTCATGGCCACCGTCGCTGCGTGGCGCACACTGCCGGCACAGGCGGCGCAAGTAGCCGCGCCACCCGCCGGCCTGCATCCGGCCTTGACCGCCGCCCTGCAGGTGCGCGGCATCGACGCGCTCTACACCCACCAGGCCCAGGCCGTCGCCGCCGCCCTGGCCGGCGAGCATGTAGCCGTCGTCACGCCCACCGCCAGCGGCAAAACGCTTTGCTACAACCTGCCGGTCTTCCACACGCTGCTCACCGACCTTTCGGCGCGTGCGCTCTATCTTTTCCCCACCAAAGCCCTGGCCCAGGACCAACTCGCCGAACTCACCCGCCTTACCACCGCGCTCTCACTCTCTCACCCTCTCACCTACGCCACCTACGACGGCGACACCCCTTCGGCCGAGCGCAGCCGCATCCGCAAAACGGCGCGCATCCTGCTCTCCAATCCGGACATGCTGCATGTGGGCATCCTCCCCTACCACACCCAATGGGCGCCTTTTCTGGCCGGGCTGCGCTGGATCATCATCGACGAGATGCACACCTACCGCGGCGTCTTTGGTAGCCAGGTGGCCAACGTGCTGCGCCGACTCCAGCGTCTCTGTCGCTACTATGGCGGCCAGCCGCAGTTCATCTGCACGAGCGCCACAATTGCCAATCCGGCAGCGCTGGCCGAACACCTGATCGAACAGCCGGTGACGCTGGTCGCCGGCAACGGCGCGCCGCGCGGCGAAAAGCAGATCATCCTGGTCAACCCACCCTTGCTGGATGCCGAAAAAGGCATTCGGCGCAGCGCCACGTTGGAAGCGACCGATCTTGCGGCCCGTTGTTTGCGCGCCAACCTGCAAACCATCGTCTTTGGGCGTGCGCGGCTGACCACTGAACTCTTGTTGACCTATGTGCGCGAAAAAGCGGAGCCTCACCCCTCGCTCCTTGCGCCGCGTTCCGCACTCTCTGCCATTCGTGGCTATCGCGGGGGGTACCTTCCTTCCGAACGCCGCGCCATCGAAGCCGGCCTGCGCAGCGGCGATGTGCGCGGCGTGGTGGCGACCAATGCGCTGGAACTCGGCATCGACATCGGCGCGCTGCAAGCGGCCGTCATCTGCGGCTATCCGGGCAGCATTGCCAGCACCTGGCAGCAGATGGGCCGCGCCGGGCGCACGACGGAGGCATCGCTGGGGCTGCTCGTGGCGACCGGCGGCGCGCTCGACCAATACGTGATCCAACACCCAGAGTTCATTTTCGAGCAGTCACCCGAACATGCGCTGATCAACCCGGACAATTTGATGCTGCTGCTCGACCAGGTGCGCTGTGCGACCTTTGAACTGCCTTTTGCAACGGGAGAGCGCTTCGGCGCCAACCGCGTACCCAGTGACGAAACCGACGACACAACCGGCGACGTGTTGGCGCTGCTGGTCGAAGAGGGCGATGTGCAGCCCCACAACGGTGAGTTCTTCTGGAGCGGCGAGAGCTATCCGGCGCGCCGCGTCAGCTTGCGCAGCGCCGGCCGCGATAGCGTGGTCATTCAGGCGGAAACCACGGTGCAGCAGTCCCCCGCCGCCCCGCGCCGCCCCGCGGGGCGCGACCTCCCCGCGGCCTATACCGTAATCGGCGCCGTGGACCACGCCAGCGCGCCGCTGCTGGTGCACGATGGCGCCATCTATCTGCACGAAGGGCAGAGCTACCAGGTCAAGAAGCTGGATCTCACTGCGCTGCGCGCCGATGTGGCCCCCGTAATCGTGGACTACTATACCGAGGCGGCGACCGAAACGACCGTAACGGTGCTCGCCGTGCATGGTCAGCGTGAAACACCGGCCAGCGTCGCCACCTTTGGCGATGTCGAAGTGACGGCACAGGTGATCGCCTACCGGCGTATCAAACGCCATACCCATGAAACGCTCGGCGTACAGCCGCTCGACTATCCACCGCAGATCCTGGACACCAGCGCCTACTGGCTTGCCGTGCAATCGGCCGTGCAAAACGCCCTCGAACGCGCCGGTCTTTGGTACGACTCGGTCAACGACTATGGTCCCAACTGGCAGGAACAGCGCGCCAAGGTGCGCGCCCGCGACCACTATCGTTGCGTCCAATGCCGCGCACCCGAACCGCCTGGCCAGGAGCACGACGTCCACCACCGCATCCCCTTTCGCACCTTCGGCTGTGTGTCGGGCGTGAATGAGCATTACCTGCTCGCCAATCGCCTGGAGAACCTCATGCTGCTGTGTCGTGCCTGTCACCGGCGGCTGGAGACCGCCGGCCGTCTGCGCACCGGCATGGACGGCCTGGCCTATGCCCTGACCAACCTGGCGCCCGTGCACCTCATGTGCGACCGCGCCGACCTCGGCGTCCACGTCTCTCGCGCCGATACGCCCTCCTCCTCTCACCCCCTCCCCCTCTCACCCTCCCCTCTTGCCACCATCTACCTCTACGAACGTGCCCCCGCCGGCCTGGGATTCAGCACGTTGCTCTACGAGTTGCATGACGACCTGTTGCGCGCGGCGCGCGCCCTGGTCGGCGCCTGCACGTGCCAAAACGGCTGCCCTGGCTGCGTCGGGCCAATCTTGGAAGAGCAAAGCGGGCAACTGGCCACCAAACGGCTGACCGCCGGCTTGTTGGACGCGCTGTTGGCATAACGTGCTATAATTCTCTCCCATTCAACGCGTGGCAGCCAACGCTGTGGCGCATACAACCACCCGCAAATCGCACCAAGCCCGGAGGCTATCATGGGACATCCGCTCGCTGGAAAAGTCGTCATCATCACAGGCGCCAGTACGGGGATCGGCGCGGCGGCGGCGCGCTCGCTGGCGCATGCCGGTTGCAAAGTGACATTGGCCGCACGTTCAATAGACAAACTAGCGGCGCTGGCGGCAGAGATCGGCCCGGCTGCCTTGGCGATCCCGACCGATGTCACCGTGGGCGCCGATGTCGTGCGCATGGTGGAAGAGACTGTGGCGCATTTCGGGCGCGTCGATGTGTTGTTTGCCAATGCCGGCATCTACATCCCCGGCACGGTGGCGGAAGGCGACCCTGATGCCTGGGCAAACCTCTTGAACGTGAACATCGACGGCGTCTTGCGCGGCGTCCATGCGGTGCTGCCGCATATGATGGCGCAGCGCTCCGGCGACATTCTGGTCACCAGTTCGATCTCCGGCTTTATCGACATCCAGTGGGAGCCGATCTACAGCGCGTCCAAGCATGCCATCCAGGGCTTTGTGCACACGCTGCGCCGGCAGGTGGCGCCGCAGGGCATCCGCGTGATGGCGATCGCGCCGGGCATGGTGGCCAACGAGTTGTGGGGCTTCTTCGACCCAGCAGAAATCGACAAAAAAGTCGCAGAACATGCCAGCCTGCGCTCCGAGGATGTGGCGGAAGCGGTCGTTTTCATGCTATCCCAGCCGCCGCACGTGACGATTCGCGATCTGGTGATGCTGCCGCAGAACCAGGATCTGTGACGCTATGGCGAAGGGAGGAGGGCTTTCGGGGGATGTCGATCACTGTATGGGGCGCGTAATTTGGTGGCTTGACAACTGCCAAAACGCAGTGTAATATATCCATGCAGCATGGTACGCATACCATACACGTAACGAGTAGTTGACGCCTCTCTGTTCATTGCGTAAAATGACGTTTAGCTGTGGCGTCGATCCGTCGTGGTTGCTCCCAATGATTCATTTCCATATCGTCGTATGTTGATAGTCAGTCAGCAAAGCAGATAGCCGGCGCACGTGGTGACGTGCAGTGCGCATGCTTGGACGTGTATGCGTGGTCATCTGCCCCCGTAATGTGGTTGTCTCTCTCTGGTTACTTCGGCGTTTGCTGAAGCAACCATTTCGATCCTATCAGTTTTCAGCTTTTGCGAAGCATGGAGGAGATTACATGCAAACCAATCAGCTTTCTCGCCGGCGCTTTCTGCAATTAGCCGGCATCGGTGCGACCAGCGCTGTGGTGCTGGCCGCGTGTCAGGCGGCGCCAGCCGCCGCCCCGGCCGGTGGCGCCGCCGCCGGTGAAGCCGCCGCACCAGGAGCGGCCCCGGTCACGTTGACTTTTGGTCACACCTGGGAAGCCTCGTTCCAGGCACATCAGGCGGAGTTCGACAAGAAATACGCCGAGAATCACCCGGGCACGATGTTTGAGATCACCTACAACACCTGGGGTGATCACAATCAAATTGTGCCGACCTGGGCCGCCGCCAACACCCTGCCGGACATGATCTACACGCATGGCCGCTATGCCTTCCCATGGAACTTCGAGGGCATCTTGGTGCCCACGCAGGATTTCATCGACAAGGATGCGGAGTTTGACGTCAAGGGCATCTGGAATGAGGCGCTGCGCCTCTACCAGTTGGATGGCAAGCAATACTCGATCCCGTACGATCACGGCCCCATCATTCTAGGCTACAACAAGGACCTCTTTGACGCGGCCGGCGTTGCCTATCCCGCCGAGGACTGGACGTGGGACAACTTCTTGGAAGCTGCGCAGAAGCTGACCAAGGAAAACCAATGGGGCTACGGCGGCTACTACAATACCATTTTTGGCCTTGGCAACGAGAATGGTATTTCGGCCGTAGGGCCGTGGGGTGGCGACGTTCTCGACGAGACCGAAACCAAGATTCTATTGGACACGCCCGAAGCCAAAGCAGCGATGCAGTGGTGGGTGGACTTGATCCAGTCCAATGTGGCGCCGACGCCAGCCATGGCGCAGGCGATCCCGGCTGGGCCGTGGGTGGCCGGTCAGGCAGCGATGTTTGCCCTGGCCTCGTGGGGCACCCCCACGCTGATTCAAAATGCCAACTTCAAGTGGGATGTGGCGCCGTGGCCCAAGGGACCTGCGAAACAAGTGACCGGCTCGTTCGGCAGCGGCTTTGGCATCACGCGTGACTCCAAACATCCGGACGCGGCATGGGCTTATCTGCGCGAGTACCTCTCCAAGGAAGGCATGGAGTTCATGTGGGGCGCTTCGGGCCGTGGCAGCCCCGCACGCGAGGCGGCGTATCCGAGTTGGCTGACCTCCGAAGGCGCGCCGGAACACGCCCAATTCTACGCCGATGCCTTGAAGAACTACGCTGTGACCGGTCGCCCGTACCAGACATTGGCCGGCGGCGAGATCCTGGATATCTTCAATCGCAACACGCAGCTGATGGAGTCGGGTGACCAGAGCGTCGACGACACTGTCGCCAACATTATCAAGGATGGTACACCTGTCCTCGAGGCAGCGGCGGCCAAGCAGGCGGCGAAGAAGTAGAGATGGTTAGGTAAGGGACTGTGCGTCGAGATGTTGCTGCGAACACAGTCTTGGCACACTCGTCAGGTGAGTGCAGAGCCACAGAAAGGCTAAGGGCAGTAATGGATACTCAGCTTACTCTGTGGTCTCTGCGCCCTGCGTCAACGTCCATACGGATCGCTTTCACGGAAGGACGGCTCGCCGATGTTGTTTACAGTCATACGATCGCGAGGGCGCAAGCCACTCACACTCCAGCAGCGGGAAGAGCTAGATTTCTATCTGTTCATCGGGCTGTGGCTGATCGGCTTCATCCTCTTTACGGGTGGGCCGATCCTGGCATCCTTTTTCTTCAGTTTCACGAACTGGACGGGCTTGACCAGCGGCGAGTTTGTCGGTTTGCTGAACTTCAAGACACTGCTGTTTGACGACCCTCTTTTCTGGACTGCCACGCGTAACACCTTTTTCTACTCGTTTGGCGCGGTCACGCTTGGCACGGCGGGGGCCTTGTTCGTGGCCTTGCTACTGAACCAGAAATTACCTGGCACAACCTTTCTGCGCGTGATTTACTATATGCCGTCGATCGCCAGCGGTGTGGCCGTCTCTATTCTGTGGATTTGGCTGTTCAACCCGCAGTCGGGCCTGATCAACTATCTGCTCTCCTTGATCGGGATCAAAGGACCCCTCTGGCTGGCCAGTCAACAGTGGGCACTACCGGCGTTGATCATCAAAAGCCTATGGGCGATTGGCGCCAATATGATCATCCTGTTGGCCGGTCTGCAAGCTGTACCGACCAGCCTCTACGAAGCCGCCAAGATCGACGGCGCCAACCAGTGGCGCGAGTTTCGCGCGGTGACACTGCCCATGCTCTCGCCGGTACTGTTCTACGTGCTCGTCATCTCCACCATCAGTTCCTTTCAAATCCTCACCGATGTGCTGGTGATGACGCAGGGCGGTCCGGGCACGGCAACGTTCGTTTTTGTCTACTTTATCTACCAGGCGGCTTTCCAATACTTGAAGATGGGTTATGCCTCGGCGCTGGCCTGGATTCTTTTCGTCATCATTCTGGCACTGACGCTGCTCCAGCTTTGGGGCAGCAAGAAGTGGGTCTATTACGAAGACGATAGCCGCTAACCGGAAGGATTTGCTTTATGGGCCAGACGATCGACCGCCCACTTGGTTCCGCTCTACGCAAAGCGACTACGGTCCCCTGGCACCAGCGCAGCAGCACGCGCGGGGTTTTTCAGGCCATCCTGGTCTATGCGATTGTCCTGCCGGGGGCGCTCTTATTCACGATCCCCCTGGTGTGGATGCTCTCGACTGCGCTCAAAGAGCCCAAGCAGATATTCATCTTTCCGCCGCAGTGGATTCCCAACCCCGTGCATTGGGAAAACTTCGCCAAAGGATGGAATGATTTTCTGCCCTTCAATCGCTTCTTACTCAACTCGCTGATCATCACCACCAATAATATCGTTGGCAACCTGATTTCGTGCTGCCTGGCCGCTTTCGCTTTTGCACGCTTACGGGCGCGTGGTAAGAATTTCTTCTTTCTGCTCGTGCTTGGCACCATGCTGCTCCCGGCCGAAGTGACGATCATTCCGCAGTACGTGCTCTTCTCCAAACTGGGGTGGAACAACACGTGGCTGCCGCTCATGGTACCCTCCTGGTTTGGCTGGGCCTTTTTCATATTTCTGTTGCGCCAGTTCTTTATGGGGATTCCGCGTGAATTGGATGAGGCGGCCCGTCTCGATGGTGCGTCGTCGTGGCACATTATGTGGAAGGTTATCATCCCCCTGGCCAAACCGGCGCTGGCCACCGTGGTGATCTTTGGCTTTATCGGCAACTGGAATAACTTCTTGCAGCCCTTGATCTATATTCGCTCTACCGATATGCAGGTGTTGGCAGTGGGGCTCAACATGTTCCGCGGCGCCTTTGGCAACACCAACTACAACTACATGATGGCCGTTTCGCTGCTGGTGCTGCTGCCGGTGCTCGTCGTCTTTTTCTTCGGCCAACGCCTCTTTGTGCGCGGCATTGCCCTGACGGGGATCAAAGGGTAGTCGCGCGTAAGGGCGTTTCGTCGTACAACGTGCAATTTCCCATCGAACAGCTCGAGAGCCAGGAAAAACAGGGTTGCTCGGCAGCGCTGGGAAATTTGCGTGCCTGTGAATTCAGTTTCTTACAACCGTTACGCCTGTAAAGGGGAACGTCGATGCAAACCAGCCCAATCCAAGAACCGTCGTTACCGGCAGCCAGCCGCACGATCGCCCTCGACAATATCTGGCTGCGGCCTACCGCGCGCTGGGGGCATACGCAGTACAGTCTCGAATATCACAAGGAATACCTGGCCCGCCATACCGGCATCGCTGCCGACAGCACGGAGCGCCTGCGCCGGGGCTATGACCGCTTTGGCCTGGACTTCCTTTGGCACACCCAGGACGGCTTGGTCGATTGGGCCAAGGCCGGCCGCGCCACGGACATGGGGCACGCCTCCTATGCCACCGATGGCAGCGACCTCCGCCAGCCCGTCGCCAGCCCGTTTACCTCCGAAGAAGAGGTGTGGGCGTTCGATGCCGTGCAGGAATATGGGCTGCCCGACTTCGACGACCAGGTGCGCAGTTACGAAGTAATCCTGCAGACGGCACGCGCAAATTTCCCCAACCAGCTCACCACCGGCGGCTACTACAAGACAATCGTGTCGGGGGCCATCGAGGCCTTCGGCTGGGATATGTTGCTGCTGGCGGCCGCCGATATCCACCAGATGGAGCGTGTCTTCGACAGCTTCTTTCGCCGCACGCTCTTCCACATGCAGGCGTGGGCGCAGACCAGCGCCGAGGTCATCATTCAGCATGACGATTTCGTGTGGGCACGCGGTCCCTTTATGAATCCGGATGTCTATCGCAAGATTCTCATCCCGCGCTATGCCGAACTGTGGAAACCGCTGCATGCCGCCGGTAAGAAGGTGCTCTTCTGCTCGGACGGCAACTTCACGCAGTTTGCCGGTGACATTGTCGCAGCAGGCGCCGATGGGCTGATCTTTGAGCCATGCATGGATTGGGGCTCCATGGTCGAAAACTTCGGCCAGACCACCTGCCTGGTGGGCAGTTTTGTGGACTGCCGTGATCTCACCTTTGGCAAATGGGACATCGTGCGCACCGACCTCGACCGCACCTTTGCCCACCTGGAGCGCTGCAAAGGCGCCCTCGTCGCTGTCGGCAACCATCTCCCCCCCAATATTCCGGGAGAAATGCTCGATCGCTATTTCGACTACCTGCTGCCCCGCTTGGGGCGCTGATTTTCCGCAAGCAACTTTGAGGCATATTATCCGTTATGGTGTCACCTGCGATTGACGAGACCGTTCAGGCCAACCTGAAGTGGAATTTCTCGGTGAACTTGGTCGATATCTCTTTTATCACCCTGGGCCTCAGCCTGATCTCGCGTGAAACCGTCATGCCGATCCTGGTAAGCTCGCTCACCGATTCGAAAATGGCGATCGGCATGATCGCTGCCCTGTGGGGGCTGGGAATCTATCTGCCCCAACTCTTTACGGCGAACTACGCCGAGCGGCTGCGTTACAAGAAACCTTTCTTGATGGTGTTGAGCAGTTTTGGCGAACGGCTGCCCTACCTTCTGATCGGCATCGCGGTGTGGCTGTTTGCCGTGTCCTCGCCAACGCTGGCCCTGGTGCTCTTCTTTGTGTTCTTGACCACGGCGGCCTTCAGCGCCGGCGCCGGGACGCCGGCCTGGTTCGACATGATCGCCAAGGTCATTCCCGTGCAGCGCCGTGGGTTGTGGGCCGGCATCGGCAGCGGGCTGGGCGCCTTGATGGGCATCGCCGGCGCCTATTTTGTGGGGCGTATTCTCGACAGTTACCCCTATCCGGGCAACTTCGCCTTTCTCTTTGTGCTGGCCTTTATCTTTGTCAGCATCTCGTGGGTCGGGCTGGCGCTCAACCGCGAGCCGCCTAGCGAGATCGTCAAGCATCCGGTGTCGCAGGTAACCTACTTTCGCCGGTTGCCGGCGATTTTACGCGCCAACGAGAACTACCGCCGCTTCTTCGTCGCGCGCACCATCGTCCAGTTTGGCACCATGGCCGGCGGCTTCTTTATCATCTATGGCAGTGAGCGCTTCGACCTGGACGGCACCGACATCGGTGCGTTGACCGCCGTGCTGATCGGCAGCCAGGCGCTGATGGGGTTGGTCTGGGGGCTGATTGGCGACCGCCTGGGCCATAAGGCTGTTCTTACCTGTGCCGCCGTGGCGGTGGCCCTGGCCGCCTTCGTCACGTTGATCGCGCCGACGCAGGAATGGTTGTTTGTCACCTTTTTCTTGATGGGTGCCTACTTGGTCGCCGATTGGGTTTCCAGCCTCAACATCATCCTTGAGTTTTGTGACCCTGCCGACCGCCCGACCTATATTGGGCTGACCAATACATTGTTGGCGCCTTCGATCGTGTTGGCGCCGCTGATCGGTGCCTGGCTGGCCACCGCCGTCGGCTATCCTGGCCTGATGGTGGTCGCTGCGCTGTTCGCCATTGTGGGCGCCCTGCTCTTTGCCTTTTGGGTCAAGGAACCAAGGCAAGCGCCGTCAACCTAGCGGTTGTTTGCTTTCCGCACTGCAAGCCTATTGATCTCTACTCAGGACATACCCATGAACCGCACCGACTTTCTACCCTTTCGGCAAATCCACCTCGACTTTCACACGAGTGAAGACATTCCCGGCATCGGCGCCGATTTCGACCCGGACGAGTTTGCCGGCACGCTCGCCAAGGCCCACGTCAACTCCATTACCTGTTTTGCGCGCTGCCATCACGGCTGGCTCTACTATGATTCAAAACTGAACCCAGAGCGGATCCATCCACATTTGGAGCGGCCCAACCTGCTCAAAGAGCAGATCGAAGCCTGCCATGCGCGCGGAATCCGCGCCCCGATCTACACCACAATCCAGTGGGACCACTTCACGGCACGCCAGCACCCCGAGTGGCTCTGCACCGACGCTGACGGCTGTGTGGTCGGCACGCCGCCCTTCGAGGCCGGCTTCTATCGAGAGATGAACGTCAACTCGCCTTACATCGACGAGTTTATCAAGGGGCACGTGCGTGAGATCCTGGAGACGCTGCCGGTCGACGGCTTCTTCTTCGACATCGTGCGGCCGATCCCTTCCACCGATCTCTACACGCAAGCCAAGATGCGCGCCGCCGGTCGCGACCCGGCTGACGCCGAGCAGCGCGCCCAGTTTGCCTTGGACTCGCTCAATGACTTCAAGCGCGACCTGAGCGCATTTGTGTGGGCCATCAACCCTGAAGCCAGCGTCTTTTTCAACGCCGGCCACGTCGGCACGCGCCACCGCGCCGTCGCCACCGCCTATTCGCATTGGGAACTGGAGACGCTGCCCTCCGGCGGCTGGGGCTACCAGCACTTCCCGGTCACCATGCGCTATGCGCGCAACCTGGGCCTGGATATCTTGGGGCAGACTGGCAAGTTCCACACCTCGTGGGGCGATTTTCATTCGTTCAAAAACCTCCCTGCCCTCCAATTTGAATGCTTCCGCATGCTGGCGATGGGCGCCAAGTGCATGATCGGCGACCAGTTGCCGCCGCGTGGGCGCATCGAACCGTATGTCTACGACCTGGTCGGCAAGGTCTATGCCGAGGTCGCAACCAAGGAGCCGTGGTGCGAAGGCGCCAAAGCCGTCAGCGAGATTGCCGTCTTCACGCCCGAAGAGTTCGGCTCTGCCCAGGCCTTTGCCCTGCCCGACGCCATCAAGGGCGCCACGCGCATGTTGGAAGAAGCCGCGCACCAGTTCGAAATCGTCGACTCCCACAGCGACCTGTCGCCATACAGCGTGGTCATTCTGCCCGACAGCATCCCCGTCAACCCGGCACTGGCGGCCAAGCTCAAGGGCTATCTCGACCAGGGCGGCAAGATCATCGCCACCTTTGAATCGGGGCTGAATCCACAGCAGAGCGCCTTCGCCTTCAAAGCGCTTGGCGTCGCGATGGTCTCTGAAGGCCCGCGGGCGGCCGATGGCAGCCTGGTGCGCGGCGCCGTCTACGAACGCGGCGACTATGTGGACTACCTGTTGCCCACCGGCGAAATCGGCCGCGGGCTGCCGCCGACCGAGCATGTCATGTACATCCGCGGCATGGATGTCAAAGCCGTTCCCGGTGCGCAAGTGCTGGCCAGCATCGTGCCCAGCTACTTCGACCGCACCTGGGAGCATTTCTGTTCGCACCGGCAGACGCCGGCGGCGGGCGTGGCGGGCAACGCCGGCGTCGTGCGCAATGGCGATGTAATCTACTTCAGCACCCCGCTGTTTACCCTCTACCAAAAGGTGGCGCCGCTGTGGTGCAAACGGCTATTTCTCAATGCGCTGGAGATGCTGCTGCCCGCACCGCTCGTGCGCCATGCGGGGCCAAGCACGCTCTTTGTCACGCTCAACGAACAGGCGCAGCACGACCGCTGGGTGGCGCACCTGTTGCACTACATCCCGGAGCGTCGCGGCTTCTACTTCGACACCATCGAAGATGTCATTCCGCTCTACGATGTGCCGGTTTCGGTGCGTGTGCCTGGGGAAGTGAAAAGCGTGGTCATGGCGCCGGCAGGGAAGGCGCTACCGTTCACCCTGCAGGGCGACCGCGTCGATTTTGTCGTGCCCAAGGTCAATGGGCATGAAATGGTCGTGTTGCAATTTGCGAGTGGTGGTTAATCAGATATTGAGGCTACATGCAAAATAGGCTTTGGTACGACAAACCAGCCGCCACGTGGGTGGAGGCGTTGCCGGTCGGCAATGGCCGCCTGGGGGCGATGGTCTTTGGCGGCGTGATGGAAGAACGCCTGCAACTCAACGAGGATACCTTGTGGTCCGGGGCGCCGCATGCGGGCGACAACCCCGCGGCCAAAGACGCGCTGCCAGCCGTGCGCGCCGCTCTCTTTGCGGGCCACTATGCCGAGGCGGACCGTCTCGCCAAGCAGCTTCAGGGGCCATTCACACAGTCCTACCAGCCGCTCGGCGACCTGTTGCTGACCCTCACCCCCAGTGAACCCGTCACACAGTACCGCCGCGCGTTGGATCTCGACACGGCGCTGGCGACCACGGACTATGCCGCGCGCGGCGCGCGCTACACCCGCGAAGTCTTTGCCAGCGCGCCCGACCAGGCCATCTACGTACGCATCGCCTGCGACAAACCAGGGCGCATCGACCTGCGCGTGCGCCTCACCAGTAAACTACGCCATACCACCCAGACGCCGGCCGTGGGAATGCTCGTGCTGGACGGGCGCGCCCCCAGCCACGTCGAGCCGCCTTATCGCCCCTCTGCCAATCCGATCCGCTACGCCGAAGATCCCGCGGAGATGGGCATGACGTTCGCCGTGCATGTGCAGGCGCTGGCGCAGGGGGGCGTCGTTGTCTCTGAAGACGGGGCGCTGCAAATCACCGGCGCCGACGCCGTGGTGCTCGTGGTGACGGCGGCCACCAGCTTCGCCGGCTACGACCGCGCGCCGGCGCTGGGCGCCGTCGACCCGCATCACCTGGCGGCCGCCGCGCTGCATGCGGCGGGCGATCGTTCCTATCTGGTGGCGCGTGCGGCCCATCTTGCCGACCACCAGCGTCTCTTCCAGCGCGTGACGCTGGATCTGGGGGCAGGAAACGTGGCCAATCTGCCGACCGACGAACGCGTGCGCCGCTTCGCCGCCGACCCCGACCCGGCGTTGGTGGCGTTGCTTTTCCAATATGGCCGCTACCTGCTGATCGCCAGCTCCCGGCCTGGCGCGCAGCCCGCCAATCTCCAGGGTATCTGGAATGATGAAGAGCGCCCCCCGTGGAGTTCCAACTTCACGATCAACATCAACACCCAGATGAACTACTGGCCGGCTGAAGTGACGAATCTGGCCGAATGCCATACACCGCTCTTCGCCTTTATCGCCGAGTTGAGCGAAAACGGACGGCACACGGCGCAGACCAACTACGGCGCACGCGGCTGGGTGGCCCACCACAACGCCGATCTCTGGCGGCAGAGCGCGCCCGTGGGCGACTTCGGCCACGGCGACCCCGTGTGGGCCTGCTGGCCAATGGCCGGCCCTTGGCTGTGCCAGCACCTGTGGGAACACTATGCCTTTGGGGGAGATCGCGCCTTTTTGGCCGAACGCGCCTATCCCCTCATGCGCGGGGCAGCCGAGTTCTGTCTGGACTGGCTGCTGGAGCACAACGGCTACCTGGTGACGGCGCCCTCCACGTCGCCGGAAAACAAGTTCACGACCGCCGCGGTTGAACAAGCCGCAGTCAGTGCGGCGTCCACTATGGACATGGCGCTGTTGCGCGATCTCTTTGTCAATTGCATCGAGGCCGCGACGGTACTGGCGGTTGATGCGGACTTCTGCCAAGAACTGGCGCGTGCGCTTGCCCGGCTCTATCCGCCGCAAGTCGGGCGCCATGGGCAACTCCAGGAATGGTGGCAGGATTGGGATGACCCTGAGGATCACCACCGCCACGCCTCGCATCTCTTTGGTCTGCACCCGGGGCGGCAAATCACCCGGCAGGCGACGCCGGATCTGTTTGCGGCGGCGCGTCGTTCCTTGGAACTGCGCGGCGACGGCGGCACAGGCTGGTCGATGGCGTGGAAGGTCAACTTCTGGGCGCGTCTGGAAGATGGGGACCACGCCCTCAAGATGGTCGGCAACATGCTCACGCTGGTGGAAGGCACCGCCACGATCTATGAGCACGGGGGCGTCTATGCCAATCTGTTTGACGCCCATCCGCCCTTTCAGATCGACGGCAATTTCGGGGTGACCTCCGGCATCGCCGAGATGCTGCTCCAAAGCCATGCCGGCGGCCTGCATCTGCTTCCAGCGCTGCCCACCGCGTGGGCGAAGGGCGTCGCGCGCGGGCTGCGCGCGCGCGGTGGTTTTGTGGTCGACCTCGAATGGCAGGAAGGGACGCTGCAACGGGCGACTGTCACCTCGCAGCAAGGGCGCCCCTGTCGTCTGCGCACCGCCGGCGCCGTCGACGTGCGATCCGAAAACGCGCCCTTGTTTGCGCGTACCGCCGAGGAAGGCGTCGTGGTTTTTGCGACCGAGCCAGGCGGCGTCTACGTGATTACCCGTGCATAAATGCAGAGGAGCCGAACCATGTACGAACCTACCCGTGAATCCGTCTCGACGCACCCTACACCCGCCTGGTTCAACAACGCCAAGCTGGGCATCTTTGTGCACTGGGGCCTCTACTCCGTTCCCGGCTGGGCGCCGCTCGCCGGCGAGCTGAGCGAAGTGCTGGCCAACGGCAACTGGGCGACGTGGTTCGCCAACAACCCCTATGCCGAGTGGTACATGAATTCCTACCGCATCGATGGCAGCCCGACGCAGGTCCATCACCATGCCGCCTATGGCAATGCGTTTGACTACGCTGACTTTGCCGCCGGCTTCAACGCCGCTGCGCGTGAATGGGACCCCGCTGCGTGGGCCAGCCTCTTCCAGCGCGCCCACGCCCGCTATGCCGTATTGACCACCAAGCACCACGACGGCTTTCTGCTCTGGCCCAGCCGCCAGCCGAACCCCTTTACCCCCAACTACCACGCCGAGCGCGACCTGGTCGGCGACTTTATGGGCGCCATGCGCAGCCACAACATGACCGCCGCCTTGTACTACTCCGGCGGCCTCGACTGGACTTTTAACGACAAGGTGATCCAGGATCTTGCCGATATCCCCGCTACCGTGCCGCAGATGCCGGCCTACGTCGACTACGCCAACAACCACTGGCGTGAGCTGATCGACCGCTACCAGACCCTGATCCTCTGGAACGACATCGCTTACCCAGCCGCGACCGACCTCAATGGGCTCTTTGCCGACTATTACAACGCACTGCCGGAAGGGCTGGTCAACAACCGCTTTACGCAGCGCTTCCAGATCGGGCCGGACGGCAATATTGTCAGCGACAACCATTTCGACTTTGAGACGCCCGAATACGCCTCCTTCGCCGAAATCCGTGCGAAGAAATGGGAGTCCTGCCGCGGGGTAGGCGCCTCTTTTGGCTACAACCGCAATGAAGGGTCGGCGCACCACCTGACCGTGGAGGCCCTGGTGCGCTCCTTTGTCGACATCGTCAGCAAGAACGGCAATCTGCTGCTCAACGTCGGTCCGATGGCCGACGGCGCCATCCCCGCGATCCAGCAGGAACGGCTGTTGGGGTTGGGGGCGTGGCTGGATGTCAACGGCGCGGCGATTTTCGACACGCAGCCGTGGGTCGTCGCCGAAAGCCAGACTGATGGTGGCGTGGGCGTGCGCTTTACGCAGCAGGGGGATAATCTTTATGCCGTCCTGCTCGACACCCCCGCGGCGCCCCAATTTGAAATTGGCGGCCTTGCCTGTGTGGAAGGCACGACCGTGCACTTGCTCGGCCAGTCTGCGCCGCTGAGCTGGCGGTCGACCGACGGCGGCGTCGCCGTCACTGTCCCCGGGGCGCTGCCGGCGTCACCGGCCCATACACTTCAATTCACGCCGCGCCCGAGCTGGTGCTAAGCTAGGAGGAAATCGATCATGTCTGAGGTCACCAAGTTTGAGCCAACGTGGGAATCGCTTGCCCAGTACACGATCCCCGATTGGTACGCCGACGGTAAATTCGGCATCTTTATCCACTGGGGTGTCTATGCCGTGCCCGCCTTCGCCAATGAATGGTACCCGCGCAATATGTATGTGCAGGGCACCCCGGAGTTTGCACACCATGTGGCCACCTACGGCCCGCACACCGAATTCGGCTACAAAGACTTTATCCCCCTGTTCCGCGCCGAACAGTTCGATCCGGCGGCGTGGGCGGCGCTTTTCCGCCAGGCCGGCGCCCGCTTTGTCGTGCCGGTGGCCGAGCACCACGACGGCTTTGCCATGTACGACTGCTCGACCTCGCGCTGGACATCGGTCCACATGGGCCCCCAGCGCGACATCGTCGGCGAGTTGGCGCAGGCTGTGCGCAGCGAGGGGATGGTCTTTGGTCTTTCCAGCCACCGCGCCGAGCATTGGTGGTTTATGAACGGCGGCCGCGCCTTCCCTTCGGACGTGCAAGACCCCGCCAATGAGGACTTCTACGGCCCCGCCCATCAGCAGCCCGACTGCGACGGCACGCAGCAGACCGAGAATGTGCCCAGCCTCTTTTCCGAGCCGCACCCGAGTGCGGAGTATCTGAACGATTGGCTGGCGCGCACGTGCGAGCTGGTCGACAAATACCAGCCGCAGCTTGTCTGGTTTGACTGGTGGATTGGCCACGCCGCCTTCCCGCCCTATCTGCAGCAATTTGCAGCCTACTACTACAACCGTGCGCTGGAGTGGCAAAAAGGGGTGGCGATCAACTATAAGTACATCGCCTATCCCGAGGGCACCGCGGTCTTCGACGTCGAGCGTGGCCAGCTCAAGGGCATCCGCCCGCTGCTCTGGCAGAACGACACCTCGGTCTCCAAGAACTCCTGGTGCTATGTGGAAAACCAGGAGTACAAGACGGCCACGTCGCTGATCCAGGATTTAATCGATGTGGTGAGCAAGAATGGCGCGCTGCTGTTGAATATCGGCCCGCGGCCCGATGGCACCATCCCGGAGCCGGAGCAGGAACTGCTGCTGGCGATTGGCCGTTGGCTGGAGATCAACGGCGAGGCGATTTACGGCACGCGGCCGTGGCGCGTGTACGGCGAGGGTCCCACCGAAGTGCCGGAGGGCGCTTTCACCGACACCAACCGCGCGCCATTCACGGCGCAGGACTTCCGCTTCACAACCAAGGGCAACGACCTCTACGCCATCTGCCTGGCGTGGCCCGCGGTGTCGGCGACCGTCCAATCCCTCAGTACCGGCGCCGGTTTTGCGGCGGCACAAATCGCCGGGGTGCACCTCCTGGGCGCAGCAGACGCATTGGCCTGGACGGTGGATGAGGCGGGGCTGCATGTGATGCTGCCGGCGGAGCAGCCGTGCGAACATGCGTACACGCTGAAGATCACGTTGAACGGGTAAGCCCGCAACGGCAGTTCACACAAATATACACAAAAT